>Ga0247841_10001331_pt1 | contig 56970 bp, 49 predicted proteins | sample LaCruzMarch2015__2_FD_192410 | JGI IMG/M metagenome (GOLD analysis project Ga0247841, IMG submission 192410) | Freshwater microbial communities from meromictic Lake La Cruz, Castile-La Mancha, Spain - LaCruzMarch2015_18m | ecosystem: Environmental > Aquatic > Freshwater > Lake | place: Spain... | reverse complement strand
GCCGTATATACCTGAACTGGTCGAACATGAAAACCAGCGAGTCTATATTTTCATCCTCAGCCACTGCCCTGATGATATCGCTCAGGCCGCCCTCCTTCTGGAATACCTTGTAGAAGATCGGCCAGGCATCCAGCGGGTTGCCGATGCTTGTGCCTGCCACCTGCACCAGTTGGCGCAACTTGCCCCGTGTAGCATCACTGAATGCAGGCACGGTCAATCCCTCTGCGGCGCACAGGTCGGTCTGGATCACGCTGAACCCGCCTGAATTGCTCACCAGCGACACGCGGTTGCCTGTAGGTAGTGGAGAATGGCTGAAAGCGGCTACCGTATTGACCAGTTCTTCGTGGTTGCTGACCTGAATTACGCCGCACTGCCTGAAAAGTGTTCTCCACACCTCGGGTGTGCCGGTTATCTGCCCGGTATGCGACCTGGCAACGCGGTTGCCGTTATCTGTCAGGCCGCCCTTGACGGCCACCACCGGTTTCCTGCAGGCGGCATATCTGAGCGCCTCGTGCAGCCGTTTCCCGTTCTTTGACCCTTCGATATACAGGGCAATTACTTTTGTCTGCGGGTCGTCGGCCATGTATTCCAGGAAGTCGGGGCAGTCAAGGTCAGAGGCATTACCGTAACTGACCACCTTGCTGAAGTGCAGGTTCTTGGTCTTGCCGAAATAAGAGAAAGACTCTGCCACGCTGCCGCTCTGCGCTATCACGCCTACGCCCCCTTCCACCTCGCTTGATTCCGGGACGATGGCCAGGCCCGAGCGCGGGCAATATATCCCAAAGCAATTCGGGCCGATGATCCTGATTTTACCCTCGGCGACCTCCTTCAAATTTTTCTCAAGAGCGTGTCCCTCGGGCAGGCCGGTCTCGCTGAATCCGGATGTGAAGATGTGGGCCCCCCTGATACCTTTCTCGATGCATTCGCCGACCACCCTGGATACCAGGTTGGCGTTTACGCCGATGATGGCGTAGTCCAGGGGTTCTTTGATATCCAGCACGCTGGAGTAGCACTTCCTGCCGAAAATTTCGTTGTACTTGGGATTTACAAAGTATACATCGTCCCTGATCTTGGTCTTCATAAGGGCCAGGGTGGCGATATCGGCCACGGGGGAAGCGCCAATTATTACGACCTTACTGGGGTGAAAGATACCGTCCAGTTCATCGTACTCATCTTTTTTCATGTATAATGCCTCCTTAACTGGTGCGCCACTATCGCGCGAACTCGGATGCCTGGTCTTGTGGCAGGTAAAATATGCGTGGTTTCAATTTAAGCAGTCCAAGATTATATAATATTTAAGCCGGCTCATTAAGCAGGCCGGTCATATAATAGTGGTCAGGCATATTAAATTATTTCAGCGAAAATATGAACAGAGAGGTCAACAGATGAAATTCGGTTTTGCCCTTTATCGAAAGTTATTTCTCATAGCAATGGCTCTTATCCTGTTGCCGCTTGCATGCGCCGCACCGGTGGTCAAGCCCCCCGCGACGCCCGCGCTTCCCGCTGTCTCGCAACCGGAGATTAAGAACATTATGGGGATTCGAGAATGGAATCCCAACGTGGAGAGCAGCCTGCTGTGTGCTTCTTCGGACCCTGACGGTAACCTGCTCACCTACACCTGGACCGCTGAGAATGGGACCATCAAGGGTGAGGGACAAAAGGTCATCTGGGTGCCCCCCGGAGAGGTGGGTGAATATGAGATTACGGTGAAGGTGAGCAATGGCAAGGGAGGGGAGGCTTCTTTCAGCAAGCACTTTGCAGTTGTAGCCCCGGAGCCCCCACCTGTTGATACAACTGTATATTTGAAGCTGACACCCCCTGCAACGAATACGGCCACGGCATCCGGGCGCGTGAGGGCATTATTTACTTCTGAGATACAGTGCGTGATCCCGGACCGGGATTTGTCCGGGTTTACCTATACCTGGGCAGCTAGTGCGGGCAAACTTATGGCCGACGGTCTTAACGAAGGCAAGGCCAGCCGGGTAGGATGGCTTGCACCGGGCGTGGGAGGGCAGTACGTTATAAGTGTCCTGGTGACCGACAGCGCGGGGAACAAGGCCATCGGTGAAGTTAATTACGAGGTACTCTGCTGCAGGGACCCCTAGTCACGAGGGCGAATAATTTTCGGGGGTGATTGAAATGAGATTTGCCGGAAGGTGGTTTTCAGTTGTTGTTTTAGCCACGGTTATTCTTGTCACCGTGTGCAGTGGCCTTTCCTGCGCCGCACCGGCTGCTTCCCCTGAACCGGCGCCTGTAACGGCACCTGAACCTGTGACTGAACCCGCACCGGCGCCTTCACCCGAGTCACAGGCAAATCTAAACCCCGATGCACCCGTGGTGTTAAAAATGTCGCTTCCTTCCAGTGATACCGTCATCGGGGAAAAACGAGTGCGTTCATGGTTAAATTCGAGGATCGAGTGTAATGTGGAAGGGGCAGATACCGCGAACCTAAAATACAGCTGGACCTCCGCTAACGGCACGTTGAGGGCCGCCAAAGGGCTCAGCCTGGAGGGCGGCACCGCCAGGGCGGTCGACTGGATGGCCCCCGGGGCCGGGGGGGACTACAAGGTCAATGTCACGGTAACTGATGGCAACGGCAACCAGGCCAGGGGGCAGGTCAATTTCAAAGTGGTCTGCTGCTCTTCTGAGTAAAGACTGGACCAGGTATATTTCACAGGCCCGGTTTGTTATCCCTGGCGGCCTGCCGTGAAGATGGCAGCGGGAGGCCAAATTATTGTTTGGGGGTTGAATGAATATGTATGAGGTAAAGGGTAAAAACGTCCTTATTACCGGTGCTGCCTCCGGTATCGGCAAGGAACTGTCGCTGCTTTTCGCCAGGGACGGGGCCAGCTTGGTACTGGATGACATGCCGGAGAAAAAGGCCATTCTTGATCAATGGGCAGGTGAGCTGAAGTCTAAATTTGATACCAGGGTGTGGACCTTCGGCATAAACCTGGCGGAAGAGAGCGGTGCGGAAACCCTTTACAGTTCAGCACTGCAGGCTGCCGGAAAGATCGACATACTGGTAAACGATGCTGGGACACTTGCCTACGGCAACTTTGCCGACATCGATTACCAGAAGCAGGATTTTATGGTCAGGACCAATGTCCTGGCCGTTTTCAGGTTGACCAGGCTGGCCCTGCCGGCCATGATTAAGACTGGCGACGGCCGCATATTGAACATGTCCTCCTGCTCGGCCTTCCAGCCCACTGTTTACCATGCTGCTTACGCGGCTACCAAGGCCTTTGTGCAGAGCATGAGCGAGGCAGTTAATGCCGAGATACAGGGGACGGGGGTCAAGGTTCTCACTTTCAGCCCTCCCTACACAAAGACGCCAATGCTGAAAGATGGCAACCTGCCGGAAAAGATGTTCTGGTATAAGATCAGCGGGCTGTGGGACCCCGCTGTCATTGCTGCCATCGGCTACAGGTCATTCAGGCGCGGCAAGACCATCTGTATCCCCGGTCCGGTGAACTGGTTTATGCACTCCATCGTGGTAAGGATCAGCCCACACAGCATGCTGAGTGCTATTTCACTCAAGGCAATGAAGGGACAGGGCTGACACGCCCCCTACATATTGCGCCGGTACCTGCCGCCCACCTCGTAGAGCGCGCCCGTGATCTGGCCCAGCGAGGCGTAGCGCGCAGTTTCCATCATCTGCTCGAAGACATTGCCCCCTTCCCGGGCCACCTGCTGCAGCTTATCAAGCGATTCCCTGGCCTTGACCGCGTTGCGTTTCTGGAAGTTGCGCAGGTTGGCTATTTGGTCCTGTTTCTCCTCATTGCTTGAGCGGCTCAGGGGAATGTCAAAAGGTATCAGGTTTCCCTCCCTGGGGTTTAAATAGGTGTTGACGCCGATGATGGGCAGTTCTCCCGAGTGCTTGCGCTGCTCATAAAGCATCGACTCGTCCTGGATCTTGCCCCGCTGGTACTGCAGTTCCATCGCTCCCAGTACTCCGCCGCGCTTGGAAATGCGGTCGAACTCATCTAAAATGGCCTCCTCCACCAGTTCGGTCAGTTGCTCCAGTATGAAGGAGCCCTGCCACACGTTCTCATTCTTGGTCAGGCCGAACTCACGCATGATGATAAGCTGGATTGCCATGGCCCGCCTTACCGATTCCTCGGTGGGAGTTGTAATGGCCTCATCATACGAGTTTGTGTGCAGGGAGTTGCAGTTGTCGTAAAAGGCCAGCACCGCCTGCAGTGTGGTGCGGATATCGTTGAACTGTATCTCCTGCGCGTGCAGTGATCTGCCCGAGGTCTGGATATGGTATTTGAGCTGCTGGCTGCGCTCGTTTCCGCCGTACTTCTCACGCATTGCCACGGCCCAGATACGCCTGGCCACCCGGCCGATCACCGCGTACTCGGCATCCATGCCGTTGGAGAAAAAGAAGGACAGGTTGGGTGCGAACGAGTCGATAGGGAAGCCCCGCGAAAGGTAGTATTCGACGTAGGTAAAACCATTGGCCAGCGTGAACGCCACCTGCGTTATGGGATTGGCCCCGGCCTCGGCGATGTGGTAGCCGGAGATGGAGACAGAGTAGTAATTGCGCACGTTGTGCCTGATGAAGTACTCCTGTATGTCTCCCATCATCTTGAGTGCGAACTCGATGGAAAAGATACAGCTGTTCTGGCCCTGGTCCTCCTTGAGAATGTCGGCCTGGACCGTGCCACGCACGACTGAAAGCGTTTGCGCTTTGATCCGTGCGAGTTCGTCCGGCGTGGGCGGCCGGCCACCCTGCTCGGTGAATATGTCCACTTGCTGGTCTATTGCCGCGTTGAGGAAGAATGCCAGCATCACGGGAGCCGGGCCGTTAATTGTCATTGAGACCGATGTGTTGGGCGAGCAGAGGTCGAAGCCGGCATACAGTTTCTTGATGTCCTCCAGCGTGCAGATTGATACGCCCGACTCTCCAACCTTGCCGAATATATCGGGGCTTTCCTGGGGGTCTTCGCCGAAGAGAGTAACAGCGTCAAACGCGGTGGATAATCGCTTGGCTTCATCGTTCTGAGAAAGGAAGTGGAAGCGCCTGTTTGTCCTTACGGGACCTCCCTCCCCGGCGAACTGGCGTTTGGGCTCCTCTCCGCTGCGCCTGAACGGGAAAACGCCCGCCGTATAAGGGTAGTGGCCGGGCACATTCTCCATCATCAGGTACCTCAGCCTTTCGCCGTGGTCCTTCATGTCGGGCACTGTCACACGGGGAATGTGCGTACCGGCGAGCGTGGTATCGGTAAGCTCCACTTTATATTCCTGGCCGCGCACCTTGTAGCGGAAATAATCACCGCTATATGTCCTGCGCAGTTCGTCCCAGCCTTCCAGCAGCTTGCGGCATTCCGGCTTGAGCCTGTCGTGCAGCGAGGCGCACTTCTTTTCGATCGTTTCGTGGGCGGCCTCGTCTTCAAATTCCACCAGCGCGGAGCGCAACTGCTGGATGCGCCGGGCGATATCGGCCTGCTTGGTAACCCCTTTCTTGTAATCGCGCACCGTCTCGGCTATCTCACCCAGGTACCGTATGCGGTCCGGCGGGATTGCGAAGCGCATGGCACTGGTATGGGAAACCCTGTCTTCAGGTATATTACATGCAAACTCCTGCCCGCATTTCCTGTTGACGCATTCCAGCAACCCGGCGTACAGGCCGTTGACACCCTCATCGTTGTAGCGTGCGGCGATAGTGCCGTAGGCCGGCATGCTTTCCAGCGGCACATCAAACCTTTCATGTGTGCGCCTGAGGATTCTCCTCACGTCACGCAGGGCATCCTCCGAGCCCTTTTTATCGTATTTATTCAGCACCACAATATCCGCGTAATCGAGCATGTCTATCTTCTCGAGCTGTGTGGGTGCACCGTACTCAGAGGTCATGACGTACAGGCAGAGGTCCGATATGTCCACCACGGCTGTATCACCCTGCCCTATGCCGGCCGTTTCCACCAGCACCAGGTCATATCCGGACGCTTTCACAATGGTGATAGCGTCCTGGATCACCTCTGGCACCTCGGTTTTCGAGCCCCTGGTGGCCAGCGAGCGCATGTATACGCCCCCACCATACACGTAGTTCATGCGGATGCGGTCGCCCAGCAGGGCGCCTCCCGTGCGGCGTTTGGAGGGATCGGCCGAGAGCACCGCCACCGTTTTGCCCGGGTTTTCTGCCCGGAAGCGCAGCACCAGTTCATCCAGCAGCGAACTCTTGCCCGACCCACCTGTCCCCGTTACACCGATTACCGGCGCCTTGCTCTGCCCTGCTTTTTCTTTCAGTATTTCGCTGTACTTTGGCCAGGGGTCAACGCCCATCTCGGCCAGCGTGATCATGCGGGCGACCTTGGCTGGTTCCCCGGTATTGAGCTTTGCCGGTGCCGGGATGGCTGCGCCGCGCTGGGACCTGTCCTGCTGGGAGGTGATGCCGATAGTGTGGAAGTCACAGTGCTGTAGCAGGTCATCGATCATGCCCACCAGGCCCAGGTTGCGCCCGTCCTCAGGATCATAAATGCGCTCGATGCCGTATTCCTGCAGTTCTTTTATCTCGTTGGGACGTATAACGCCGCCGCCACCCCCGAATATCCGTATGTGCCCCGCGCCGAGCTTATCGAACATGTCCTTCATGTATTTGAAGAACTCCATGTGCCCGCCCTGGTAGGAGGAAACTGCCACTGCCTGCACATCTTCCTGCACTGCCGCCTCAACTATCTCCCCCACCGACCGGCTGTGGCCGAGGTGGATTACCTCAGCGCCGCCGGCCTGTATCAGCCTGCGCATGATATTAATGGCCGCGTCGTGGCCGTCGAACAGGGTAGTAGCCGTAACCACCCTTACCCTGTGCTTCAACACGTAACGGCCCTGTTGATTTTCAGCCATAGCTGTAACCTCGCAGGCATTATATCATAAAGCCCGCCATTTTCATCGTAAATACACCAACCCGGAGACGGATGAATTTATCGGCGGCCCTGTATACGGATATAATTAAATTTGCGGGCTAACCAGTAAATAGCACGTAAAGGGGAGGCAATATATGACGGAGATTGAACGCAAGGTGAAGGTTGGAGACATGGCAGGTGACTTCACGCTTAAGGACCATAACGGGGACGACTTCATACTTTCGGGGCAAAAGGGGAAGCGCGTTTTACTCTCCTTTCACCCGCTGGCCTGGACGCCTGTCTGCACCAGCCAGATGCTCTCTCTTGAAGAGAATTTCACGGTCTTCGCATCCCTCCAAGCGGTTCCTGTGGGATTGAGCATAGACCCTGTCCCTTCAAAAAAGGCCTGGGCTGACAACATCGGGATAAAAAATGTCCCACTGCTATCCGATTTCTGGCCGCATGGCGCAGTGGCCAGGTTGTTCGACATATTCCGCGAGAAAAACGGTTTCTCGGAGAGGGCCAATATTATTATCGATGAAAAAGGTGTAGTCGCACTTTTCAAGACCTATCCGCTGAGCCAGTTGCCTGATATAAATGAAATAATCGAAGCCCTAAGGCGAATGTAATACGGATATATAGCTTTACCGGCCGGATTACTGTTAAAATAATCTAATTTACATTATCCGGACTGCCGGGCAACAGGAGATATTTGATGAAAAAAGCGTTGATAGCAGTATTATTGGTTATGGTCCTGGCGTCAGGATGCGTGACCATCGTGGCCCCCCCTGCAGCACCAGTCCCGGCGGAAACTCCGCCCGCCGCTTCCACGCCCCCAGCAGTTACACCGGCACCGGTCCCCGAACCTTCCTTTAACCTGCCCGAGGTGGCCGTATTTAATGTTGTGCCCGCCAATATCGTGGCGGGAAACTTTGCGACTTTGACGTGGGACGTGCGCAATTCCTACGACGTGGAAATTGAACCCGGTCTCAGCATAATCCGTCCACAGGGTTCACAGCCGGTCAACCCGCCCTTTACAACGACGTACAAGCTGACGGCTACTAATGCCCAGGGCTCCATACTGGCTACGACTACCCTGACGGTATCCGGGGTCCCGCCTACCATCGACACGCCGGTAGTAAAGACTTTCACAGCCAACCCCACTGTTATCCGCAGCGGCGGTTCATCGATATTGGGCTGGCAGACGGTTGGCGGCTCCTCTGTTTCTATCGACAAGGGGGTGGGAATAGTCTCCGGTGAGGGCAGCACACAGGTATCGCCGGCTGCCACCACCACCTATATGCTGACGGTTAGCAGCCCCGACGGCGCCCAGTTCCAGACGGTTACGGTCAATGTCAGGTAGCCCTGCCAAGCTCTCTTAGCTGATCCAACCCGCGGTTGACCGCGGCAAAAACATCAGAGCGGCCGCTGCGGAAGGCCCGAAGCGACTGCCTCTGCCGGGCCCAGCCGTCGAAAATTGCCATTCGCAGGTAGATTTCCCTGCCTTTTTCATCGGTGACCACTTGCCTCTCGAGGGTCCCGCCCAGCTTCACGATCCCTTTCTCCATAGCGCTGTCGCGGCCCGGGTCACAGGCCGTCCATCTTTCAAGCCATACTTCGCAGTCCACGTGGTCTCGTTCGTCCCCCAGTTCCTGCAGCCGCCCCTCCTGGCCGCTGGCGTGGCCCAGCCGGCCCCACAGGGCGCTGTCTGCCCTGATGCGGTATACGCGGTAGCGGGCAGGTATACCGATCGAACGCAGCATGGCAACCAGCAGGTTGGTCTTGCCTGAGCACATGCCCCAGCCCTTTTTCAGCACATACGAGGCCTTCAGGTCCCAGTCCTCGAAACCGTAGGGCAGCTCTTTTACGAAGTTAAATATCTTTTCGAATCTCTCCTGCCGGTTTCTGCATCCCCTCGTAAGCTCGATGGCTTCCTGCCTGATCCGGTGGCTGGAGTCGAAATCACAGAGTTCACTTGGCTGAAGGTAAGTGCCCCTTTTGAACGTCATGCACCCACCGTCCTTATCTCAACTATTTTGTTGCGTCCGCTCAGCCCGCTTGTGATGCGTACCGATGACCTGGTCACCCCGAAATGTTCTGCCAGGAGCTTTATCACAGCTTCATTAGCCTTGCCTTCCCTGGGCTGAGCTTTAACCCTGACTACATAATCATCTCCCGTTTTCACCACCTCGTCCCTGGATGAGCGCGGGGCGACCCGGACTTTGATCTTCAAGCCAGTGACTCTCCCCACAGGCAGCCATATGTGCGCTTTATCGAACCGCTGATGAAGGAATGCCCGGGATTGCCGGCGGGACCGGTCAGCAGGACTTCAGAAATGGTGTTGGTAAAGTCGCGGCTGCTCCTGGTGTACGTACGGATGTAATTATCCGTCAGCCCCGAGTAAATCCCTGAGCCGTGCCGCACCTCGTTTTCCCATAGCACCTCCCTGGTCTGCCCCATGAAGCGCCGTGCGAACTCTTCGGCTGATATGGCGGCCAGTTCCAGCATTTTGCTGCTGCGTTGTTTTTTCCCCTTTTCGCTTACCCTGCCCGGCATCTGTGCCGCCAGCGTCCCCGGCCTGGCCGAGTAAGGGAAGGTATGCAGGGCGGCGAATTTCATGTGCAGGCAGAACTCGTAGTTCTCCTTGAATTCTTCCTCGGATTCGCCGGGGAAACCCACCATGATATCAGTGGTGACCGAGGCATCGGGAAGCGCTGCGCGCACCGACTCCACGGCCTTTCTGAAGGTAGCCGTGGTATAGCGCCTTCCCATCCTTTGGAGGACCCCATCGCTGCCGCTCTGCAGTGCCATGTGAAAATGCCGGCAGAGGCGCCTGTCCTGCCAGAGGCCGATCAGGTCGCGGGTTATCTCCTGCGGCTGCAGAGAGGAAATGTGCAGCCTTGCCACGGATGTCTCACGCAGTATGAGTTTTATCAGGTCTGTCAGCTTAAACCCGTTGCTGCTATACGAGCCGATCTCGGTGCCCGTGAGGACGATCTCCCTGTACCCGTCGCCGGTCCTTGACCGGACCTCCTTGACTACGGTGTCAGCATCCACGCCGTATAACGTTGGCCGTACGAATGGCACGATGCAGTACGAGCAGAACCTGTTACAGCCGTCCTGGATCTTGATAAAGCTGCGCACCCTGCCCGCTTGTTTGGCGGCGGGGTTAAATCGCTTTTGCAGCTGCCCGGCCCCAAGCAAACCGGCCAATGAATTTTTCTCTCCATTTCCGCACACAAGGTCAGCGCCGCATTTAACCAGTTCCTCTTTGGCCCATTGAGCGTAGCAGCCCGTAACTGCGATTGTTGCCTCCGGGTTAAGCGAACGAAGCATCCTCACCAGATGGCGGGATTTCCTGTCAGAGATATGGGTCACGCTGCAGCTGTTAATTATGAAAACGTCGGCCCTGTTGCCTGTAATGAGGGTGAATCCTTCGTCTGAAAGTGCTCTTGCCAGTGCCTCTGATTCCGCCTGGTTAAGCTTGCATCCAAGTGTGTGAATGGAGGCCGTGCAGGTCTTTTTCATGTCAACTGCGGAATTAAACCGATAGCTTCTTGTAAAGCATGGGCAGGCGGTGGGGAAGGGTCTCGATATCGTCCAGTACCTCGTAGCCGATATCGTTGCACATGGTGCGCAGGTAATCGTTGCCGGCGGAGTCGACGGTCAGGCAGAAGGGGGTGATGTTCTTCTTTAAAGCTTCCAGGAGCGCCATCTTGGTATCGTGGATGGCGTACTCTTTGTCGTCGTCGTCGTAGCCATACAGGGAATCCTGGGGGTAGCCGTCGCTCACCAGGAAGAGCAATTTGATCGTGCTGCCGCAGGCATCAAGCCTGGTAATTGTGTGCCGTATGGCCGGGCCCATGCGCGTGCCATGTATGGGGGCTATCTGGTCCACGCGGCGCTTGATCTTCTCGCCGAATGTTTCGTTAAGGTCCTTGATGACAAGGAATTGCACATTGGCACGGCCGTGTCCGGAGAAGCCGTAAATACCGTAATTATCTCCCAGCGTCTCGATGGCGTGGCAGAGCAGGACTATGCTCTCCTTCTCGATGTCGATGATGCGCCGGCGCGGCTGCATGACAAATCTCATGAAATCGTACTTGGTTGACTCCTCGTATTGCATGGTTGTGCGGTTCTTGCTGATGAGGTCGGCCGTTGAGCCGCTCATATCCAGAAGGAACGCAACGGCCACGTCGCGCTGGATCTTCTTCTTCTTGGTATAAACCTTGCCTGAGGGCGTGTGCCCCGCCCGCTTGTCCATAAGTTCACCGATGACCAGGTCGAGGTCGTACTCGTCCCCGTCATCCAGGTTCTTGGCCTTGTAAAGCATCTCGGCCGGCAGCTTCTCGAACTGCCGCTTGATCTCTACCGCCAGGGTCCTGCGGTTCTCCAGCGTCTTATCATAAAAATAGCTGCTGCCCTCCCCCAGTACCTTCTCACGGACACAGCACCAGGCCGGGACGTAGCGCTTTTCGCGGAAGTCCCATTCGTCGTAATAGGATAGTCGCTCATCGGGATCCGGGGCGCCGGGTTTGCCGGGGTCCGCGGGTTGGTAGCGGTCGACCTTGGAATACTTATCCTGCGAGAACTGGTAAACGTGCACACCGCGGGGAAGGGAGGATGACGAAAGGCCGCTGCCGGGCAGGAACTTGACGTCCTTGATATCAGAGATGCCTATTGTCTGATCGGCCAGCTTCTCCATGTCTTCAGCGGACATGGGCATGTGAGGCTTCTGGCCCGTGTTGGCTTTAGGCTCCATATTGAGCTTCAACCTGTCCGTTTGGAAATTGCCCATAAACTCTTGCCCCTCGAGGTCTGATGGATTCGGCTGCCGGTTCTCGGAACCGTATCCGCCGGCGCCTGAGACAACTGCTTTTTTAGGCACTGTCAGTGCAATCTGGTAGATGCGGATGGCGGCCTCGGCCGAATCCTCTACAGATGCAGAGGAAGAGCATAAAAGGTTGATGATATCCCTTGCGGCATTCAGCGGCTCGAAAAGGGCGTCTTCATCGATAGCCAGGATTGCATCTATCTCCAGTCCCTCCAGCAACTCGATGAAGGCGCGCCTCAGTGTCATACCTGCTACGAGGGCCAGGGCCAGCAGGGTCCCCTCCTGCATGCGCCGGTAGCTGTGCTTGAGTCCCGGGTAACGGTGCTTGACCAGGTAATTGATGCGGACGTTCTCGGCGGCCACAAAGACCTGCATGGCCAGCCGCGGGTCATCGAAAAGGGCGAAATATTTTTCAAATGCGGATCGGCCGTGTCCCTCCTCCCCTTTCAACTGGTAGCGCATATTTTCAAAAAGCGTGGATTCCCTGTCGAAATCGAAATCAAACGAACTGAACTCGGTGTGGGCCACCTGCTGTGTTACGGCCGCCTTGTACCAGCCGAAGTTATCATCGTAGCTGGCATACTCCATGAAGGAGGCCGGGACCATGACGTTGATCTGCCCGTTGGGCGGATTGCCTGATGCAAGCTGGCCCCACCAGATGTTGCGCAGTGTAGCAGGGGAACACTTGCCGGATGTGATAGCCACTTCTTTGCCAGTCAGTGCCTTGCAGTAGACCTGGAGCACCGGTTCGACCGAGGCAAACTCTATGCCGAAGTAACTGCCGGACGTGTCTGCAGCGGGCAGTTTTATTTGTTCAGCGGCCTTGCTCATGGTATCTCATGGACTTTTTACTCGAATATGGCTGTGACGACTTCCTTGAGCGACTTCTGCACCTCGGCGTCGTCCGTGATCGACCAGACGGCCGCTACTTCGCATGCCCGCCTGGCGGGGATGCCCTGCCGGATCATGCGGGCGGCATAGATCAGCAGGCGCGTGCTGATGACCTCGGAAAGGTCCTGCTCCTTCAAGTTGCGTATTTTTTCCCCCAGCAAAGCCAGCCTGCCGGCTGTCTCGGCATCGACGCCGGCCTCGTGAGCGATGATCTTGCTTTCTATGGTCTTAGGCGGGTGTGTGAATTCTATGGCGATAAAGCGTTGCCGGGTGCTGTGCTTGAGGTTCTTTAATATGCTTTGATATCCCGGGTTGTAAGAGATGACCAGTATGAAGCTGTCGCTGGCTTCCAGCATCTCCCCTTTTTTCTCTACGTAAAGAGACCGGCGGTGGTCGGCCAGGGGGTGGATGAGCACAATGGTGTCCTTGCGCGCCTCCACTACCTCATCCAGGTAGCAGATGCCGCCGCTCTTAACGGCACGGGTGAGGGGGCCGTCTACCCAGCGAGTTGTGTCACCCTCCAGCAGGTACTTGCCCACCAGGTCGCTGGCAGTCAGGTCTTCGTGGCAGGCGATGGTGATAAGGGGTATGCCGTCGCGTCGCCCGGCGGAATCCGGGCGTTTGCGTTCTTTCTGGCTCATGCGGTAGGTCATATACTCGAGGAAACGGGTCTTGCCACAGCCTGTCGGGCCCTTGAGCAGTACAGGTATACGCTCGGCGTAAGCAGCCTCGAAGAGTGACACCTCGTCCTTGAGAGGCAGGTAAAAGGGCTCCTCGGTGATGAAGTATTCCTCGATGATATGTGACTTGTAATCGTGTCGTTTAGATTTAAGAGGCATGCGTCTGCTCCGGCTGTTTAATTCAGGCTCCAGGTGATAATTCTATGACTTGCACGCGAAGTTGGCAATTAATAAATACGGGTGATGGCAAAATTGCGTTTTTATGGACAGACGGATTTGCTTAGCGCCCGCCTTTTTCCGTGCCGCCTTTCCTGCCGGTGATCCCGCCCTTGTTCTCTGCAGGCGGGGTTGCAGGGACCTGGCGGATGAGCCGCCCTTTATATTGGATGGTGGGTGACGTGTCGATAGTATGGTGTTCTACGATGCGCACCGGCTTCACTATATTGGCAGGATTTCCTCCCCTGGCCGCAGGGGATTGCCTGATATTGTGATGAATGACCCCCGGTTGTGAGGCTGCGTTGCCGCCGCCCGCCTGTGCCTTGCGATAGCCCGGGCTGTTTTCAATAGTGTGGTGGATATTTGTGGACGGCTCGGGACTGGCGTTTTGTTGCCCTGGTTGAGGCGTTTGACGCAGGGTATGGTGAATGGTCTCGCCGGGTATAAAGGACGCCGGGCCTTTGAGCGGCGCCCGGCCCGGCCGGAAAATCTCGTGGTGCACCTTCACCCCCGGCGGTAGATTCTCCGCAATCTTCTGCCCCGCGCTCTTTTCGGGGGCCGTTCGCGACCGTATGTACTGCTCGCGGGGCTTTATCTGCATCGTCGGCTTGTTGGGGTCCTTGAGCGGGAGCTGGCCGGGCTGGATGGTCCTCACCTCCCACGTTATCTCCCTGCCGCGGATGTTGTCAACCTTGTAGACATATTCAGGGTACATGCGGACGGGATGGCTGGTTCCCTGGGCCTCAGCGCCCCTTTTGCGCATCAAAAGGGCGATGCCAATGGGGGTTGTGACGGGCTCTGGCGCCAGTATGAGAGCTACGGCCACTATATCGAGTGCTGCGTCTTTAGGTGTGTAAGTGATGGTCAATTCAGGTGCCCGATATTTAACCTTTTAAATTTAATATTAAGCCTTTTCCCGCAGCCATGTTATCCTTTCTGAAACGATGACTGCTGCTTCTTTCTGGTTCTGGCAACTGGCCATGTCGCGGGCCAGTTTATCGTCGCCCAGCACTTCCCGCACCCAGCGCGCGAAGTCATTTTTCTCCTCGTTGACGTGGTGCCGGTAGGTGGAAACATGCATCCTGCCGAGCGCAGTCTTCAAATCATATATATTGTTTAATATCTCCCCATCATGGCAATAGAAACGCTTCACATCGGGCACGTGCCTCAGTACCCTTTGAGCATCCTCTTTCTTTCTGATAGCCATGTTTACCTCCTTCCCCCGTTGCGTTCGCCGATTCTAACTATTATCATACAGTCATATAGTAGCTAAATCAACCCTGTTCGCCCGCGTAATAGTGAATAATGCTACTGTGCAGCGGGGATAATGACGATGCGCTCCTCAATATCGTTACTCACGTTTTTCTGCGCTCTCAGGTAGTCAGCCATGGCATCGACATCCCTTATATTCAGGGCGGTATATTTGAGGTAATCCTTGAGCCATGATTTGATATTGTCGGAAAGGGGCCCCATCCAGCTGACCTTGTTGACGAGTGGCTGGATCCCCTTGTCCGCCAGGTAATCCGTAGTGACCATGGTATAGTAGGCGTCCATATTCATGTCGGCGTAGCTGCCGTCGGCCTGCCTCACCTGTAGTGATGTTATGCGGTCGCCGCTTTTACGGTTCATATCGAGCGTCATCTTCAGGCCTGCAATATCAAAGCACGGCGGGGGGTCGTTGATTTTAATATGCGAGTCGATGCCCATCTCCAACAACATCTTGATCAGGTTGCCCTTGACCTTCATGGTGGCCAGGTTCTGCCGCATTGCCAGCACCATGTCGACATCATTGCTCAGGATATTTCCCTTCAGGATATCTGACCTGATGTTGTAGCTGTCAAAGACGGCGAATTGCACATCCGGATTGACCTTCTTTGCGCTCCAGAGGAAGGCATCGGCTATGAGGGGGCCGGGACCCTTATTCAACCCCCGGGTCAGGTTTTGGTCAGCCGTGGCAACTACCGTGTTGAGCTCGCCGGATACCTGGCTTACGTAGGGTTGAAGGGTGGCGTCCATATCCGGGCTGTTCCAGTAAATCTTGAAGCCGGGAACTTTGGCCACAGCGTTCATGATCTGTGCGTATTCAGGCCGGCAGGGGCAAAGACTGCTCCAGCCCCACGCATCCTCGGTCTTGAAGCTGTTGGTTGCAAAGATAAAGGGCTGTCCGCTAAAGCTGATGACACGTCCACTGTCGTCGAAATCCAGCTTGATCTGACCCATCAACTGGTTGCTTTCCCATGCCTGCACGATCAGTACTTTATTACCGTCGGGGCCCACAATCTCCGTTGGATATGGCATCTCCGGCTTGAGTCCTATCTGCTCGAACTCGGGCCCTCCCATGAACGTTGCCGAGTGGCCGCCGACGATTACATCGATGCCCGCCACCTCTTTGGCCAGCTTGACGTCATCCGAGTAGCCAAGGTGTGAGAGGATGATGATCTTATTGATGCCCGCCCTGTTGAGTTCCGCAATATATTTGCGGGCCGCATCACTGGCCGGCAGGAAGGAGATGTTTTTACCAGGGTAACTCAGGAATGCTGTGTCAGGCGTGATCAGGCCGATGATTCCTACCTTTTCACCTCCCAGATCAGATATAACGTAGGGCCTTATTCCCGAGAGGGAAGGCTCCCCCGACACGTCCATGTTGGCGGCCAGCACGGGAAACTTAGCGCGGTTCACCAATGCAGCCGCTTCCTGAACACCCTTGGAAAAATCATGATTGCCCGGCGTGAGGGCGTCAAACTTCACGGCGTTCATGGCGTCTATATCGGCCAGTCCCTGGAATTTGGGCGTCCAGATAGTGCCCTCCAGCACATCACCGGCGTGCAGCAGCAGGACGTTCTTCTCCCGGCTGCGTATGTCCTCGACGGCCGAATCGAGCAGGCTGTATCCGCCGGCTGTCGCCACGGTATCCTTGCCTTCGATCTTGAGCAGCACGTTATGCGGTGTGACGTAGGAATGCGTATCGTTGACGTGCAGGATGGTCATGGATAGGGGAGAAGTGGTTATCTCCGTTAACGGCGCTGCCGGGGGTGAGGAGGGCGTGCAGGCAGCCGCCGGCATAATCGTGGCCAGTAGCAATGCGAGGAAAACAACCAGTGAAGAGGGGCTTTTCAAGGTTAGCATCTCTGCCTCCTGCTTTTAGGGTTGCCAATATTATAGGCTTTTCAAAGGGGTTTCCAAAAGGTTTCCTTGTTATCGCCGGGATTGTAGAAATCGGGGACCGTGCTGACATGCTTGTAACCGAGCGTGATATATAGTGAGCGGGCTGCCCTGTAATTGGGGTTGGAGGAGGTCTCTATCAGTATGAGGCGTCCGCCCTCTTTCTTGATGTGATCGGCCGCCATGGTGAAGAGCGTGCTTGCTATGCCCTGGCCATGCAAATCCGGTGAGACGGCGCACCAGTACATGTCCCATGCGCCGTGTGTAAGCGGGGTAGGGCCGTAGCACAGGTAGCCGGCAAAAACATCACCCTGTTCCGCTATGAGAAAGTGGTATCCAGAGCCTTCCGGATCTTTAAAATACTCGTCTATGATCTCGCCAACCATTATCAACTCGTCGGGCAGAAAGGCCCTGGTTTCATCAGTCACCCCGATGATACGGGCCCTGTCGGAGGGGAGGATGCTTCTTATTTTAACCGCCATGTCTTTACTCCAGCGCGAGGTCGACTATTTTTTGTATCAGTTCAGTATACGCCATGCCCCGCGATGCTGCCTGCCGGGCTATCCCCAGCTCGGGCGTGATATCGGGGTTGGCATTGACCTCCAGCACCTTGATGCCGCCGTCCCTGTCCTGCCTCATGTCGACCCTGGCGTAACCCCGGCAACCTGCTGCACGGCAGGATGACAGGACGGCTGCAGTTATCGTTTGCCTCAGGGCGGCATCGACCTCTGCCGGGCAACTTACCCCTGTGCCCTTGTAATAATCAGTTTCCTCGAACCACTTGGATTCAAATGTCAGTATGCGCGGCAGCCCCGGCGGCAGGGTATAAGTGATCTCGGAGATCTCAACCAGTTCGTGCACCGAGTTACCCAGTACGGAGGCATTAAATTCGCGGCCATCGATGAATTCCTCCACCAGTGCACATCCGCGGAAGCGGCTGCTGACACGGACAACCTGTTCTTTAAGCTGCTCCATATCCGATACCACGTTTTCCGGTGAAAGCCCGTGGCTGGCATCCTCGTCCCTTGGCTTCACGATGCAGGGAAACCTGAGCCGGAAATCCTGCACGTCGGCCGGCGTCAGCACCATGAAATCGGGCGTGTCCACCCCGGCCTGCTGCAGGACGGCCTTGAAACCGGCCTTGTCAAGGGTCAGGTCCAGAACGCGGGAAGGGTTGCCTGTGAAGGACAAACCCATCTCTTCCATCATGCGTGCCACTACCGGCTCAGAATGGGGCTGGTCTTCGAAGCCCTCGAACAGGTTAAAGATTACATCGGCCTGCAGGTTATGCAATACGTGGGGAACAGTGTCCAGAGGAGGGCGGAGGGGAACTTTTTCAACCTCGTGCCCCAGGGCAAGCAGGGCTTTCTTTACTGCCACCACCTCCTCCAGGACACCGGTTATGGCCTCCTCTTCCCCATTGGGGATAATCACCTCGCCGGGAGGGTCATTGTACAGGATGGCTACTTTCAGAGGCGTCATATTTAATACCTTTCTATTGCGGCCTTCAATACTGTCCCGATCAGCCGTTGATAGTCCCAGCCCATCTTGTAGGACATGATGGGCAGGTCTCCCGAATCAGGGTTAAGCCCGGGCAGAGGGTTGACCTCAAGGAAATAAGGTGTGCCGTCCTGGGCAACGCGGAAATCAACGCGCGCGAAGTCCCGGCAGCCCAGTGCCTTGTAAGCTTTGATGCTGAACTCGCTGATACGCTTCAGCGTTGATCTCTCAAGCCTGGCCGGGCACTCGTAATCCACCAGGTTGCGCCAGTCGCGTTTGACTTCGAGGGAATAGACAAATGTTTTAAACTTTTTCCTGGGCAGCACCCGCATTATGCCCACGATGGACGGAGGAGAGTTGCCGGTTATCCCCACCGTGACCTCCTCGCCCTCGATATACTTTTCCATGAGTACTGGCTGCCCGTACTTATCCAGCAGCGCCTGCGCCGCGGCGCAGGCTTTGACTGCCGTATTGACTCGTGATGTCAGCCGGATACCTTTGCTGGAGCCTTCGAATGCCGGTTTAATGAAAGCAGGCAGCGGGATGTCCCTGGCGCGCACCTCCTCAAGCTCGGCGCTTGAGGCTATTTTTATCCAGGGAGGAGTAGGCACACCCGCGGCGCAGACTATTTGCTTGGCCAGGGGTTTATCCAGCGTGATTGCCAGGGTCAGGGGGTCTGAACCAGTATAGGGGATGTTCAGCATCTCGAGTACGGCCGGCACCTGGGCCTCGCGGCTGCGCAGGCTGCCGCGCCCCTCGGCGATATTGAAGACGAAATCCAACCTGGACTGGAGGATCTTTTCAAGGAATTTGCGGCCCCCGCCGAGGTAGACTGTCCTGTGGCCAAGTGCACGCAGGCTGCGCGCTATAGCCCTGACCACCTTGATGGAATCGTACTCTTCGAGAGCGTCTTCAGGGATATTTGGGCCTGCCTCTATGTCGTCCTTGAGGTCATAGGCAAGGCCGATTCGCATGTCGTCCTTTTTACGCTGCTACAAGCTCCAGCGCCATCTGAAGGTCGTTGGCCTTGCGGCGCCCGTTGCGGCCGGGCGATGCTGCGGCAGGCCTGGGATTGCGGTAACTGTAGGTTTTTCCCAGGTAATTCCTGAAGACCAGCTGGCCGTCTGCGCGGGATACCAGGTAGTTGGCCTGCAGGGGTACCTTGCCCCCGCCCCCCGGCAGGTCGATCACGTAGGTCGGCACCGCCAGCCCTGATGTATGACCCCTCATACCCTCAATAATGTGCAGTCCTTTCTCCACCGTGGTACGCAGGTGCTCGGTGCCCTCAACCTCGTCTGCCTGGAACAGGTAGTAAGGCCGTATCTTGGCCCTGAGAAGGCCGTGACAAAGCTGGAGCTGATTCTCCACAGAATCGTTGACACCGGCCAGCAATACCGACTGGTTATTAATGGGTATGCCGCGGCGCAGTATTTTTTCGCAGGCAGCTTTAGCTTCGTCAGTCAGTTCATTGGCGTGGTTGAAATGGGTATTCAGCCAGACAGGACCCAGGCGGGAAAGCATATCGCAGAGCTCATCATCGATACGCTGCGGCAGTACAACTGGCACACGGCTGCCGATGCGGATGATCTCGACATGCGGGATGCTGCGTATCTTTTTCAGGATATCTTCAAGGTGCCTGGTGGAAAGTGTCAGAGGGTCACCGCCGGAGATAATGACATCCCTGATCTTCGGGTCGTTGCGTATATAGGCCACCATGCGGTCGATCTCCTGGGGTGGCCGCACCCAGCGGCCGCGTCTCCACTCACGCTTGCGCGTGCAGTGCCGGCAAAACATGGGGCAGATATCTGTTACGACCAATAGTACGCGGTCAGGGTAGCGGTGCACCAGCCCCGGCACAACAGAGTCCCTCTCCTCCTCGAGCGGGTCTTCGGAGAGTATGCCCGTCAGGGCGATCTCCTCGAAAAGGGGCATGGACTGCCTGCGTACAGGATCATTGGGATTGTCGTGGTCGATCAGGCAGAAATAGTAAGGCGTGATGGCGATGGGGAACTTATCGGTGACCAGCCTGAGGCTGACCTGGTCGTGTATGGATAAAAAGATGAGTTTAGATAACTCTTCTACACTGGTTATACGGTTTCGGAACTGCCATTTCCAATCGTTCCAGCTTTCATCGGGCACGCCACTGAAGAACCTTTGCCGGTTCCTCAGAAGGCGCAAGCTTGGAGGCTCTTCTACTTCAGTCGCAGGATGACCTGGAGGCTCCTCCTCGGCGGAGAATTCGAATAAGTCTTGTTGCTTGGTAGTTGATGCTTGCGCCACCTTGGGCTGTGCCTCCTTAAAAATTAAATTTTTTCCTATTTGCCGCAATCGTAATTTTTATTCTTTGTTTTTTTATAACATGTATAAAATATCATGTCAAGTATTTTTGGCAAAAATTTTAAAATAATTTTTGAATTGTATCTACGATGGATTTTTTAGTCCCGTTTTTTCGGGTAACAGGCTGTACAAGCGTATACGAAAATAGTGGTTAAAAATGCTTTAATGGAATTCTATCCGGCCTGGACTGCAACAACCTGTATTTTCATCAGCGCAAAGATTATGGGTTTGCCTGGTGATGGAGTATACTCTACATGGTATCAAACTGGTGGCGGCTGATAGGTACTGAAAGATGCGGGATATTTTTACACAAAAATTTCGCCCACGGAATATCATTGATAATCCGTCCGAGGACAGCTTGAGGGATTGGGCCCTTGGGCAGGGTGGTGTTGTCTCGGAGTTCGGCAACCTGGCCGTGACCACGCGCGTCCGTAACAGGATTGCCAAGTTCACGGAAGTAGTGATGGGTGAGATGGAAGATGAAAATGTGAAGCTCGTGGGTGATGTGCTGGAATACCTGAACGGCCGTGATGTGATCATGCTCGACCGCGTCATGTGCCAGAGCAATGCCTATAAGAAAAGGTGCAGGGTTTATGTTGACGCCCAGTACCCCCGCATTCCGTTAATGTGGGGAAATACACTCTTCCCCGCCGAGCCCGGCGAGCCTGATTTTATCACGGTCACCGTGCCGGATTGGCCTGAAAAAAAGGTGCTGGTATTCCCCGAGGCGGGAATAACAATGATAATGGGCAGCGATTACAAGGGGGAGAACAAGAAAGCCATGCTGCGCCAGGTAATGTACTGGGCCAAAAAGGAGGGGAACATCGGCCTGCACGCCGCCAGCAAGCTGCTGCGTATCATGAAGGACGGTAAGCTATGTGACCGGGGCTTCCTGCTATTCGGTTTGAGTGGCACAGGGAAGACTTCGCTGGCCTGCCACTCGCACTGGTTGAGGCCGCCCGAAAGGGTGATAATACGGCAGGATGACGTGGTAATACTGCGGTCCGATGGCAGTGCAATCGGCACCGAGGAGTCCTTCTACATGAAAACCGAAGGGCTTGAACCTGCAGCCCAGCCGCTGCTGTATGCGGCGGCCATCAGCCCCCGGGCCATACTTGAGAACGTGCACGTCGACCCGGCTACGGGCAAAGTCGACTTTTTCGATTCTACGCTCACTTCCAACGGGCGCGCCATGATAAAGCGTCGCGATATAGCCTTCACCGATGGCGAAATCGACCTTGAGAGGGTGGACTACCTAATATTTATAACCAGGCATAACGAGATAGTACCCCCGGTGGTAAAGCTTTCGCAGGAATGGGGGGCGGCCACGTTCATGCTGGGTGAATCAGTGGAGACTTCGGCGGGTGACCCGGCCGAGGCCGGTAAGCAACGCCGTGTCGTCGGTACAAATCCTTTCATAGTGGGTTCTGAAGAAGAGGAAGGCAACATGTTCCTCAAAATACTGCGTGCCAATCCCCACATGCAGTGCTACCTCCTCAATACCGGCAGGGTCGGTGGCCAGGCAGGGGGGCAGAAGATAACAGTGTTCGATTCCGTGAAAATACTCGAAATGATAGCCAGGGACAAGATCACGTGGAAGAGCGATGATTTCTGGGGTTACGACGTGCCGGCAGATATACCCGGGCTGGATATGAGCCGCTTTGACCTGGGCAACTACTATCCGCGCGAAAAAATCACCGCTCTCAGCCAGGCCTTAAAAAAGGAGAGGCTGGCCTGGCTTTCACGATTCGATGGCATAGATCCCGGCATCATCAACGCTTTGAGGCCATGACCCCGTGAAAGCTGCGTTATCGAAATGCTGGCTGTGCGCCGCAGTATTTTTGACCCTGTCGTTATCCTGTTCCGGGGCATCCAAACCTGTGACGCCGGGCACTGCAGCAGGCACCGACAATAATACGCTGCAACCGGCCGTTGCGCAGGCCGTAACGGTCGTGGATAATCAGACAAGCGGCGAATCACTCGCGGCTTTACTCAGGGCCGAAGACTATGACGAGGTCATCCGGGAGGCTAATGCGGCGCTGGCGGATAATCCGCAGGACCCCGGTTTGATGGAAAAGCTGGCGGACGAGTATATAGCGCGTGCCTGGTATTATAAGGAAAAGCGCCTCAATCCCTATACATTGAATGATCTCAGCAAGGCAGTGGAGGTTGCTCCCCAATATTACCGGGCTCACTATGAGCTTGGGCGCTTCCACAACAACCAGTGGCAGTTCAGTATAGGCCTTCTTGATTTCAACAGGGCCATATCCCTCCGGCCTGACTTCGCACCGGCCTACGCCGAAAGGGCATATTCCAGCTATAAGAGCCAGAAATATGAGGTGGGGCTTGCTGATGCCGGCAGGGCCATCGAGCTTGATCCCTCGCTGCCCCGCTCTTATTGTGTCAGGAGCCTTATCTATGCTGCTATGGGTAAGCCCGGCCCGGCCCTGGAGGATGCCGATCAGGCAATACGATTGGCGCCGGGTGATGCAGCATCATACTACAACAGGAGCCTGGTATATACAGAGAGGGGCGAGGCTACGCTGGCGGTGGCCGATCTCGAGACCACCCTCCGCCTTTCGCAGGACGACCTGCTTTCCACCAGGGCAACCGCCGACTTGCGGGTGCTCAGGACAAAGTAAACTGCCCGTGACACGTCATTGCAAACCCTACTCAGACACTGTCATTGCGAGCCCGGAGGGCGCGGCAATCTAAAGATCGAAGATGTATTGGGTTAGGATAGCCACGTCGCTTAGCTCCTCGCTATGACGGCTGCTATTCGTGGCGCAACGATTCGATGGGGTCGAGGCGGGCGGCGCGGAAGGCCGGGTAGGTGCCGGAGACCAGGCCTGTGCCTATTGATACGCCCAGCGCGATAAACACAATTGCCGCCGAGATAACAGGAGTTACACTTGTAGTTCCAAGCTGAATATTGCCCATCAGCGAGGCCCCCAGCATGGCCAGTCCCAGGCCGACAAGGCCGCCGGTCAGGCTTAAGGCCGCCGCTTCGATAAGGAACTGCAGCAGTATGTCGCGCCGCTTGGCCCCGATGGCCTTGCGGATGCCTATCTCGCGCGTGCGCTCGGTGACCGACACCAGCATGATGTTCATGATGCCGATGCCGCCCACGATGAGTGATATGGCGCCCACCGCTCCCATAAAGAGGGAGAACCCGGCCAGGGTGGCCTGCATGCTGGCGAGTGTTTCACGCATATCGGTGATGGTGAAGTCGTCCGCGGCGCCCGTCCTGATGAAATGGCGGTTCCTCAGGACACTGGTCACCTCCGCGATGACTGAATCTACCAGGTCCGGGCTGGAGGCCTTGACGGCTATCTGCTGTACGTTGTCACCACCGCCTGTGATCTTGGATTGCATTGTGCTTAGCGGCATCAGGATGTAGCTGTCGCCACCGAAACCACCCATCTTCTGCAGCGTGCCGACCACCTGGTACTTGCTGCCCTGTACGCGCACGCTCTTGCCCACGGGGTCTTCACTGCCGAAGAGGTCCGAGGCCGTCTGGTAGCCCAGCACGATCACGTTGTTCCTGGCAGATAAATCCTGTTCTGTGATGAACCTCCCCTGGTTGACCTGGTAGTTGCGGATGTCGGTTATCACGGGCGTGATGCCTGTAGCCTGCACATTGGCGTTGTTATTACCGTACTGTATGGACACCCTGCTGTTGAGCGTGGGTGAGACCACGCTTATCGAGGGGGCTACTGTCTTGTCCCTCAAGGCCTCCGCGTCATCGAGGGTCAGTGGCCTCAGGCTGGTTACCGTTTTGTCCGTCGAGCTTGATACGTAGAGGGCGCTGGCCCCCATGTTGTTGAACGTGGTCGTCATGCTGGCCTGGAAGCCCTGTCCAAGGGAAACCAGCAGCACTACCGCGCAGACGCCTATCACGATGCCCAGCATGGTGAGAAAAGACCGCGTCTTGTTGGAGAAGATGGCCTGCCAGGCCGACTTGAGGCTTTCCCACAGGCTCATCGCTTCTTGTCCTCGATTATCCTGCCGTCGCGCAGGTAAATAGTGCGTTGCGTATATGTGGCTATGTCCTCTTCGTGGGTGACCACGATTATGGTAATGCCTTTCCTGCTTTGCTCGGTCAGCAGTGACATGATGTTGTGGCTCATGTGCGTGTCCAGGTTGCCTGTCGGCTCGTCTGCCAGTATGACCAGCGGGTCATTGATGAGGGCGCGCGCGATGGCAACGCGCTGCTGCTCACCGCCGGACATCTCGCTGGGCTTGTGGGAGGCCCGCTGGCCGATGCCCACCGCTTCCAGTGCCGCGATGGCGCGCTGCCGACGGTGGTTATTGCCCGAGTATATGAGGGGGAGCTCAACGTTGGCTATTGCTGTCATTTTCGGGAGCAGGTTATATGACTGGAAGACGAAGCCCAGCTTGCGATTGCGCATGCCGGCCAGTTCGTCATCGGCCATACCGGCAACGTCTACCGAGTCTATGATATAGCTGCCCGAGGTGGGACGATCCAGGCAGCCAAGGATGTTCATCATGGTGGACTTGCCCGAGCCCGAGTGGCCCATGATTGAGATAAACTCGCCTTTTTCACAGGTGAAAGAGACACCATCCAGTGCTGCGACCTTTGTATCTCCGATCTCGTAAATTTTACTGATATTCTTAAGTTCGATCATTTCATGCTACGACCTGTTTGTCACGAAGGCTTTAATGTAGCGCACGCATGGCGTTGCCGGGATTCGATGACTGCCCTGTCCGGGTGGTGGTGGAACCAGTGTTTGTTTTACCCGGCATCTGGATCTTGTCGCCGTCAGCCAGCCCGGAGGTTACCTCGGCATACTGGAAGTTCTGCAGGCCGGTGGTTACCCGGCGCGGTTCAGCCTGGCCGGTCTTGCTGTTGACCAGCAGGATCATGGGACCGCCCGGCGTGGAGATTATCGCAGAGATGGGGACCAGCAGGGCGTACTTGACGCTGGCTATCTGTATCTCGGCTGTTGCGCGCAGACCATCCTTCAGGTCGTCCCCGGGAGGTTCTGTAGGCACGATGATAACGTCGAATTTGACCACGTTGCCGGACTTGGCCCCGAAGGGCGATATGAATTTAACCTTCCAGTTGAATTCCTTGTCCGGGAGGGCGTCAATTTTTACTGTTGCGTTGTCCCCGACGTGCACCTTCATGATGTCTATTTCATCGACTTTGCCGGTGAATTTGATCACCCTGGTGTTTACCAGTCCCACCGCGGGCCGTGTGGCATAGTCCTCGGCTGAGAGCGGGTCGTTCACCTTGAGGTTTACGCTGAAGATTGTGCCGTTGGAAGGTGATATGATGACTGTGTTCATAATCTCCCGCTTTGCCTTGTACAGGCCGATCTCGGCAGATTGCAGGCTGAGGTTATACTGCTGCAGGGTCTTCCAGTTAATGCTGCCCCCGCTCTCGAATGTCAGGGTCTGGCTCTCAAGCACGTCTTTGCCCACCTGCAGGTTGAGCTTTGCACTGTAAAGGTCCCAGATAGTGTTGCTTATATCAGCCTCATTACCTGTACGGGCCGCCTGCAGCCCCTCGAGCAGGCGCAGTGACGATTGCAGGAAATCGACGCTGGTCGGGGTGTCGGCGTATTTGAATATCATCCTGCTCTTGATGGTCACCGTGCTTTTGGCGGCCTGAGCTACTTCTGACATCTCCTGTCTGGCCTTTTCAAATTGGGGGGCGATGTCCTGATATGGCACATTAGTGTCCTTCATCATGTTTGAGATGATGATAAGCTTTTCGCGGTACAGCCTCATTACATCTATGGCCTTCTGGTTGTCGGGAGTGATCGGCTGCCACCCGCCCGCAGCTATAGCCGGGTAGTAGGTCGAGTTGTTCTTGGCGCCGGCCAGCTGTGCAGCGTTGGGCCTGGTCTCGACCAGGTTCTCGCACACCCGGAGGTCGAAGTATGCCATTACCAGCCAGTAACCGGCATCCTTGTAGTCTCCAAGGGTAAAATAGGCGGCCGCTGTATCCATGTCTTTCACCGCCTCGTCCGCCATGCGGCTGATGCTCAGGTCGGGGTAATTGTAAGGCAGACGGTCAGTACCGCAGCCCGGATCGATGCTGTTCTGCGCCGTTTGTATGCTGAAAAGGGAGGTCTTGATCGCGTTTACCTGCGACCACGGGTCCGTCGAGGCCAGTAGTGCGCCCTCCCTGACCTTCTCACCTTCTTTTACCAGTATCGTCTGTACGGTTCCCGGCGTATTGAACGCGAGGTTGAACTGGTCGGGAGCGGTGAGCGTGCCGTCTGATGTCACGATGACGCTCAGGTCGCCCCTTTTGACATCTATTACCTGGCCCGCCGCGGGTGCCTGGCCTGAGGTGCAGCTACCGGCTACCAGAGTAATCAGGGCCGATATCAATATAAGCAGAGTGATTATGCGGTATCTCATAGAATTATCTTCCCGGTGGGGGACCTCCTCCACCCGGCGGAGGACCGCCTCCCGGCGGCCCCATGGTTGTTGAGACGGGAGCGCCGGCTGCCTTGTCGACGATTATCACGATATCGCCGTCAACGAGGCCCTTGGTCACCTGCACGTACTGCTGGTTCTGTGTGCCCAGCGTGACCTCGCGCTTCTCCGTTCCGCCCCTGTCCACTGTAGCCACGGTGACCGTGGAGACTGAGCCCGTCGTTGTTACAGCTGACAGTGGCACCAGCAGGGCGTTTTCGATGGTGGAGATACCTATGTCGGCCGTGGCCGTGAGCTTGCCCTTGAGCGCGACGTCGGTGGGGTCGAGCTTGACCCTGACGCTATATTTGACCACGTTGTTGGTATCTGCCGTTCCCTTGGGGGAGATGAAGGTTACCATGCCGGTGAAAGTCTTATCGGGTACGGCGTCGACGGATATGGTCGCTTTTTGCCCCACTTTGATCTTCATGATGTCGATCTCGTCGACCGAGCCCCAGAATTCGACATGCTTTGTATTCACCAGCACGATGGCATTGGTCGACGTGTTATTTTTCGAGGACAGGACGTCCTTTTCTTTTACCCCCACGCTCACCACCGTTCCGTCGATGGGCGCCCAGATGAAGGTATTGAGATAATTGTTTTGCGTGCTGTCCTGGCTGACCATCTTGCCGGCCAGGTCGATCTTGGCGTTCTGCTCGGCCTTTAGCCCCAGGCCGTGCTGCAGTACCATATCATTGGAGCCCAGAATGCTGTTGCAGAGCTCCATGTAGTGGCGCGCGATGCGCAGGTTATCGTTCATATCGCTGGAGAACATGCCGCCCCGGCCTATCCCTGCTATCGCGGCGTTCAGACGTACCATGGCGGCGTTGTAGAGGTAAAGGCTGATGTCCTTGCCGTAGATGGTGGTGTCGTTGGGCAGTTTTATCCGGTTGATGTTCTCGATCACCTCCCGGGCGGTCCGGTCTACGGTTTCCAGGGCCGCGCCGAGTAGGGGTTTTGCTTCTTCGTATTTGCCATTGTTTATCAGGTTATACACGATTTGTATGTCTGACTTGGCCTGCTTCAGGGAAGCGACTTCTGCACGCAGTTCCTGTATGTAATAGGCCGCAAAAGAATTGTCGTTCTGTATTGAGAAGGCCGTATAGTTGGAGTCGTTTACAAAAGGCGCCGTATTGCCCAGGCCGGACTCGGGGTTGTTGATGGTGTCCTCCAGTATTGCTATACATGCTTCCAGGTCGGCGGAGGCCACATACAGCTCGGATGCCGCTGCAGAGTAGTTGTCGCTTTGAAACATCCCGTACGCGTTGGACACCTCTTCCTGTGCCCAGCCGTAGGCTGACAGCATCGTGGCGTTGGGATAGTACATCTGATATACAGGGTTATCATGTACCCCTGCATCGTAAGTGTAAGTGATCTGCCATTTCTTGGGATCATCTGGATTAACTGGATCAACCGTGATCACTTTACCTGTATATTGGATACCCGGAAATTGCGGAAGCCGCGGAATCGTCTCATACAACGTGCTGAGCGATGTTTGCACCGCGTTATTGGCCGATTTCACGTCCAGTCGCTGGGTGGTGTCGTCCAGGTATGCCAGCAGTTGTCCCTGTTTGACCTGGTCGCCCTCCTCGACCAGCACCTGCTTGACTTCGCCGGTCCCAGCAAATCTGAGGTTATAGTAATCCGTCATTTCGAGGTTGCCATCCACTGAGACGCTAACCACCAGGTCACCGCGCTGAACTGCGACTTTGCGCTGCAGCGCTGCGGGACCAGAGGTCGGCGCGGCAGAGCACCCTGTTATCGCCAGTAAGAGCGCAGATGTTATGAATATGGTTAGAGGATTGATTGCGGTTTTGGGCATATCCGTTAAATTTTACCTGTTAAGGAGTGATTAACCAAATTGTCATCTTCAACTTATCAACTGTAACAGTGAAATGTTAAGACTTTATTTAGGTAACGCGGTTTTCAACCTGAAAATGGACCCTGCTGTATACGCCGAAATGCTTATTCTATGACCGGAAGAGTGAAGCTGAATCGGCTGCCCTGGCCCGGCTCACTGCTGGCCCATATTTTGCCCTTATGTTCCTCGATTATATACCTGGCGATGGTCAACCCCAGGCCGCTGCCGCCGGTTGACCTCGACCTGGATTTATCGACACGGTGGAAGCGCTCAAATATCTGGTTGATCTCTTCAGCCGGGATGCCTTCCCCGCTGTCCGATACGTTGACCTCGACGAATCCGGTATGCAGGCTTGCTGAAATTTTTATGCGCCCAACCGCGGGTGTGTGGGCCAGGGCGTTCTCCAGCAGGTTGAGCATAACCTGCTTGATGCGCAGGAAATCGATATTTACATGGGGGAGCCCCACCGGGATGTCAGTAATTACCTCCAACCCTTTATCAGATGCCTTGGCCTGTATGGCAGTAATGGATTGCCTCACAAGTTCTGCAACATCTTCGGGCTGGCAGTAGAGCTTTAACTCACCGGACTCGGCCAGGCTCAGCTCCTGAAGGTCATCTATCAGCCGGGAGAGGAGGACTGTCTCGTCATATATGGACGATATGGTTGATTTATCGGGCTGCATCACGCCGTCGTTTATGGCCTCGAGGTACCCCCTGACATTGGTCAGCGGGCTCCTCAGTTCATGGGCGATGTCGGACACCATGTTCTGCCGCAATTGCTCATCGCGCTGCAGGTTGCCGGCCATGGAGTTGAAACTGGAAGCCAGGTCGCCTATCTCGCTCTTATCCCTGATATCGACACGTTGTGAGAAGTCACCCTTTCCCAGGCGCTGGGCCGCCGACCTCAGCTCCTTAACGGGTGACAGTATGCGGCGTGACAGGAATAGCGTGATCAGGAAAGCGACAACCACGGCCAGGCATGCCCCCAGTATGAAATAAATACCCAGTTGGCTGTACATTATCTGCAGTGCGGCCAGCCCGGTTTCGGACTGTGTCAACGGCAGGATAAAGAGGAACCCTATTACAGCCGGATCGCCTGACGCACTTGAAGGCGGTTCTGCCGGCGCAGGGGGGGGCGGCATACGCGGCCCCAATGATATAAGGGGTGGTGTTTCCGCTGGTGGTGGACCGCCCGGCTCCGGCGGTATGGCATCCCGGCGTTCATGTGCAGAAGTCAGCGTCCTGCTGGCAAAGCTATCGAGGTTTACCTGGTGATCGGGTGTTTCCGTTATGGAATCCGCGATTATTTTGCCGTCAACATCGGCCAGTATAACCCTGTAGCGGAATTGTTCGCCGATCTGCTCAACCAGCAGCTGTACACCATCCCAGCTGCCCTGGGCAAGGTAATAGTCCGTAATAACATACTGTATGCGATTGCCGACCATGCGTTCCACGCGTTCTCCGAACAGCTGTATCTGCCCGATGACAGCCTGCCACATCATGAAGAAAACGGCGCCGATGGTCAGCAGGATGACCAGCGTGAAAGCAACCATGAGACGGAACTGCAGGCTGTGTTTCAAATCATTCCTCTACTAACTTGTAACCCGCCCCGTAGATGGTCTTTATATACCTGGGGTGCTTGGGGTCGGGCTCAATTTTGCGGCGCAGGTTGAAAATGTGAACGTCGATAGCGCGGTCAAAACTCTCGAAGTCATAACCGAAAGCCTTGTCTATGATTTCCACTCGGTCGAATACTCTGCCCGGCTCACGCAGGAAAGCAGCCAGTATTTTGAATTCGACGGAGGTCAGGGCCAGTTTCTTGCCGTTCAGGTGCACTTCCCTCTTGGGAAAATTAAGGTAAAAGGCCCCGTAACGTATCTCGGCGGGGCCCCGTTCAGCTGGCAAACGCCTGAAGACGGCACGCACCCTGGCGGCCAGCTCTTTCGGGCTGAAGGGCTTGGTCACATAGTCGTCGGCCCCGGTATCCAGCCCTGTCAGCTTGTCTTCGTCACGTGTGCGCGCGGTCAGCATGATGATTGGTACTTCTGATTCGGACCTCAGTGTCCGGCATACCTCCACCCCGTTAAGCCCGGGCAACATGACATCCAATACTACGAGGTGTGGCTGCTGCTCCCTGAAGGTTTGCAGGGCTGTCAGGCCGTCATAAGCGGTCAGCACGGAATGCCCGTCCCTCTCAAGGTACAGCTTTACCAGGTCCACCGTCTTGGCGTCATCATCGACGACCAGGATTTTCCTTGCACTCATAAATAAGGTTGCCTGCAAATACTATAAATCAAACTATTGTGGCCGTGCCACTGTTATGAAAGCTAACAGAAGATTATTAAGTAATTATTAAGCGTAAGCTTAACGTCGAATCATTCCACCTGATGGGAATCAGCAGGTGTCCACACGGGGACATGGAGCAAACTTCGCTTAAGGCAGGATAGATTGACTATTGGCAGGAGGATTGGGTTAGGACGGCGGTGTGAGCGTCAGCAGGCGCCTGGTGATCTCAGGGTATTTAGCAATAAAGTGTAGCTCGTCCTCGGTGAGCGGGGTCTGTGCCTCCACGTTGGCGTAGCGCACGAGTTCAAGTATCTTGCGTGCCTCGCTGGCGTTGGCGAAGGAGACCTCCATCTTGCCCATGATATGGCTGAAACCGGAGATGCCCGTGTATTCACCGGAACAGATGAGCCTGCCGGTCTCGACCAGCTCAGGTTCACCCCTGCCAAGCTCTTCGAAATTGTAGAGTTCATAGTTCTCGGGGTCCTTGAGCACGCCGTCGGCGTGGATTCCTGAAGAGTGGGCAAATGCATTTTCGCCAACCCCTGGCTGGTTGAGCGGTATAGGCACGCCGAATGCCAGGCTGGCGTACTTGGCAAGCTTGTAGGCGCGGTTTAGCTTTACCGGCCTGCCCATCTTGTATTTGTTGGCGAAACCCCTCGATTTGAGCAGCGCCAGCACGCATGACAACAGGTCAGCATTACCGGCCCTTTCCCCTATCCCATTGAGCGTGGTATTGATATAGGCATCCTGGCCGGCATCTACAGCGGCCTTGGCCCCGGCAATGGAATTGGCAACCGCCATCCCCAGGTCGCCGTGGCAATGTATTTCCACCGGCATAGAAGTGGCATTGGCAATCTTTGAAATGGTCTCGTAGATGGTGAACGGGTCGTCGTAGCCGAGCGTATCGCAGTAGCGGAACCTGTCGCCGCCCGCAGCTTTGGCCTCACGGGCAAAATCGACCAGGAAATCTACTTCTGTGCGCGACGCGTCCTCGGCATTGACCCCGACAGCCTTGGCGCCCAGCCTGTTGGCAAGTTTGACCGCTTCGACCATCTGCTCCAGGACGTCCACGCGTGATTTGCGGCCCTTGAATTTGCCCTGGATCATCTGCTCTGAAGTCGAGATGGAGAGGTTAAGGTACTCGATCTCCGGCACCATCTCGAAGGTTTTCTCGACATCCTCGGAGGTTGCCCTGATCCACCCGCTGAGGCGGATGGGCCTGAGCACTCCCATGCTGGCCAGTTCGAGGTTGGCACGCAGGTAGTTGTTCTCATGATTGGTTGTTGGGAAGCCGAATTCCGACTGGAAGACCCCGAAATCGTTGAGGTACATGTTGATCATGGTCTTCTGCAGCTTGGACAGGCTCAGCCTGGCGGTCTGTACGCCGTCCCGGTTGGTAACGTCGATGAAAAATATTTTAGCCATATCCTGTGTCTTGCGGTCTGACTGATTAGCTATTATATCATCGCTGATGCCGGTGCAGGCAATATTTTCCATACAGGAAGGATGTGCAATGAAAAACCCCGGTGCAAGGTAGCTTGCACCGGGGCTAAATGGTACTGGGTATACCTTACTTGCGGCTGGCCAGCAGGATAATGACGATGATAATGACGATTATAAAGCCGCCGATGATGAGCCAGATAAAGAGGGGTACGCCCGGGGCGGGAGGTGGCGTTGGCCCGCCTCCAGGAGTTACAAACGAGGTTATGGTACCGTTGACCGAGCGGCCGCCCCCGGTCGGGTTAAGAGCGACTGCGCGGTAATAATATGTCATGCCCGGCGCGAGCCCGGTGACGACACTGCTGAAGGCGCTGCTCCTGTTAAGCGTCTGCATTTCGGTGGTATTGCCGAAATCCGCGGTGATGCCGTATTCAAACCAGACCTGGGCAGTTGAGGTGGTCCCGATATCCTGGAGGTAACCGTTCAGTATGGCGCTGGAAGTTGTAACGGACGTGACAGGGTAAGTGGCTACGGCCAGGGTCGAGTTGGAGACAGTGCTGAAAATCTCGGTGGACCCGTACACCTTGAGGTTATCGGGCGTCTGGGCGACGGCCTGGAAATAATAGGTCGTTCCCGGGGTCAGCCCCACTACCTGGTAGGACACCGTACCGGGCGATGTCACGGTTTGCGGGGCGGCTACGCTGCCGAAATCCAGGGTCCTGCCGTAATTGAAATACACCTGGATGGAGCGCTGGCCTCCCAGCGAATTGACGTAGGCGTTCAGCGTGGCTGCTGTTGTGCTGATAGAGCTGGCCGCGCTGGTTGATAACGACACAGGTGATGAAGGCGTGGTCTGGAATGTGCTGTACTGCCCGTACACGTTATACCCGTTGGAGAACGCGGCGGCACGGTAATAATAGGTTAGCCCGGGTACCAGCTTGCTTACGCTGTATCTGAAGCTGCCCGGCATGCCCATGTTCTGCTGGGGCGTCGAGCTGCCGTAAGTTGTGTCGGTACCGTACTCGAACCATACGTATGCAACGCTGCTCGCACCCATGGAGGTCAGGTAACCGTTGAAGGTGGCTGATTGGGCTGTAACACCTGTGGCCGCGCTGGTGCTGACCTTGATACCCGGGGCGGCCGTGGTAGTGAAGATGCTGTCAAACCCGTGGACGGTCATTCCACCTGCCTGCGTGGGCACCGCCAGTGCACGATAGTGATAAACTGCTCCGGGGTTGAGTCCCTGCAGGGTGAAATTGAAAGTGCCGGGCGAATACATGGTCTGCATGGTAGTGGTCTGCCCGTAGGAAGCCGTCGGTCCCCATTCGAACCAGACATAGGCGTTGCGGTATCCTCCCAGTGATTCGAGGTAGCCTACCAGGGTGGCGGAGTTGTTGGTCACCCCTGATACGGAACCGGTACTGACTGCCAGGCTGGCAGCGCCGGGAGTGCTGAAGCTTTGCGGGAGGCCGTACGCCGTAGAGACGCCTATAACGTCAGGCTTGGCGGCGGCACGGAAATAGTACATGCTGTTTGGCCCGAGCCCTGATACCTGCATACTGAAAGGTCCCGGCCCGTAGACAGTCTGCTGCACGGTGTTGCTGCCGTAGCCCGTAGAGCTGCCCCACTCGAACCACACGGTAACGCTGGTGTACGGACCCATGCTGGAAAGGTAACCGCGAAGCGTGGCCGAACCGGAAGTGATATCGGAAGCTGAAGAAGTCGATACTTCTATGGGGGCCTGCGGTACCGTATGCTGCGTGGTGAAGCTGATAAAGGCACCCCGGCTCTCCTGCCCGCCCATCAGGTTGGTGTTTGCCATGGCCCGGTACCTGTAGGAGGTGCCCGGCTCAAGGCCGTCCAATCGTCCCGTGAAGAATCCAGGTGAACTCATGGCCTGGTGCGGCGTTTCCATCCCGTTGTCAGTCTCAAACCACACATAGACAACGCTGTAAGGCCCCATGGATTGGAGATAGCCGTTGAGGTTGGCCGATGTCCCCGTTATGCTGGTGGCGCCCTGGGTTGTGACAAGCAATTGTTCAGTCGGCAGGATCACCGGTTCGGGGCCTTCTTCAGGCAGCAGGCCCTGGGCCAGAGCGGGAGCGGCAGTCAGCACAGCCAGCGATATTACAGCAATCGAAATTAATATTCTACGCAGCATAATAACCTACCCAAATAATTATTCGGCCAGCCCGCCAGGTGCGGGCTGGCCGGCCTTCTCAATCGGACGGGTAACAGTTATGGAGTAATGGTGACGTTGTAGGTCTTGGTCTCGGTGGTAGGCGAATTGGGTTCAAAGCCGCGCTGGTAGTTAAGGTAAACCTGGGTCTGGCCGTCGCGCATGCCCTGGAACTCGAAATTCTCGACTCCACTGGCGCCCATTAATCCGGAATTAGACGGAGTATACTGCTGGAGTAGTTTAAGCAGGCTGTGGTCGTAGCTGGCCACCCAGCTGTACCCGGTCGAGGGGTTGGAGTTGACGCTGATGGTGAAGCTTACGCCAACGGGTACGGTGATCGGCGTACCGGGGTTGGTGTATGTCGATGGCTGTGGTGTGGGTGTCGGGGTAGGTGTAGGCGTAGGGGTCGGGGTGGGTGCCGGGGCACAGCCGGCCAGTAGGGCTACCAGGAACAGTGCGACCAGTGCTACTTTAAAAAACTTCATGACTTCCTCCTCCTGAATATTTGGTGCATGCAGGCTATTGGCCTGCCGTTGACACCGTCAATATTGTGCTCTGAATCACAGTTTATTTCAAACTGCTCTTACGTTCAGTGACTATGTTACAGTACACGTACTTATGTGTCAATGGCCTTTTAGTGCGGTTGTTAAATACATCTATCGGCTATGCCATAATTTACTTGCGGGGGGCCCGGTGCTACAATTCGCTGATAAAACCCTTCAGGATTATATTTATAAAAATACACTAAAGGACATTTATGAGAAAGTTAATTATCACTTTTAAAAAAACATGGTTACACATGGCGGCGCTCATGTTTGCGCTGCTGGTGTTTTCTGTTGCGGCCTGCCAGTCCGGGCCGCAGGGATACAGCAGCAACCCTGAGGCGATAGCCTTTAATGAGCAGGGCATTGAACTTTATGATAAAGGGGCATTCGATAAGGCGATCCTCAACTTTGACCGCGCCCTTGAAAAAGACCCTTCCAACCCGGCTGTCTATTTCAACAAGGGACAGGCACTGGACGCCATGAAAAGGTTTGACCAGGCCATCGCCAGCTATGACCAGGCCATCCAGCTCGACGCCAACTTTGCGGACGCATGGAATTACAGGGGGGTCTCCTATTTTAACCTGAGCAAGTTTGAAAACGCTATTGAAAGCATAGATAAGGCAATTACAATCAACGGTAATAACCCGGGCTATTGGGAAAATAAAGGCGAAGCGCTCATGGCCCAGGAAAAATTCAAGGAAGCCGTCCCGTGTTATGCCAAGGCAACATCGCTGGAACCTGGCAGCGCTGACCTCTGGGACAGGTTGACTTACGCCCAGATGAAGAGCCTGCTTTATGAAGACGTGCTTAAATCAACCGACAAATCAATCTCGCTCAATTCCACCAACGCGTTCCCCTGGGGCTACAAGGCCAAGGCCCTGCATGAATTGAGGCGCTATGACGAGGCGGTCGTGGCTTTTGACAGGGCGCTGGCTTTGGATCCCAAGAACCCGGCATTGTGGCATAGCAAGGGATTGACGCTTGAAACACTTAAACGCAACGTAGAAGCAGAAAAATGCTATGAAAAGGCCCGTGCGCTGGGTTCGCCTTTTTAACCCCTATAATTGAGCGTACTACCAGTATTACCACTTTTGACATCTGTCGTGATACCCTGATTACAGAGGAGGTTTAATGAGCACTGAAAGCTCTGCCGGGTTGCGTAAGAATAGCGCGGCACAGCATATGAATTTGCCTGATCACGAGGAAAACGGCGGCAGGAAGAAGATAGACATCGAGGTCAGGGAGATGGGTGTTGACGACATACCCGTAGTCTTTCACCTGGGGGAGCAGGTCTTCACCGCCGACAAAACGCCTACTCTATACCGTACCTGGGACGAGTACGAGGTGATATCCATGTTCAACGAGGATACGGAGTATTGCCTGGTGGCGGCGTTGGAAGGTCAGATCGTGGGCTTTGCCCTGGGTAATGTGGTCACCAAGAAGAAATCGGCCTGGAAATACGGTTACCTGGTCTGGCTGGTGGTATCGCCTGAGTTCCAGAGGCTGGGCGTGGCCAGTCGCCTTTTCCATAAGTTCGAGGACAAGATGATTGAGGCCGGCGTGCGCATTTTCATGGTGGATACGGAGGCGGATAACCTGCCGGCCTTGCATTTCTTCCGTGACAGGGGTTTCGGCAACCCGCAGCAGCATATTTACATGACGTATAACCCGGCGGCTACAGAACAACAGAAGGAGAAGAAACGCAGCCTGAGGGGGAAGAAGAATGGCACCGAGCACAGGCGCAGCGCCTGAGATAAAGCCGGATAGACTGAAAAAGCTCCTCAAAGACCTGGTTGACATATACAGTCCGTCAGGTAAGGAAGAGGAGATATTGCTCTTCAGCGAGGATTACCTGAGGGCGGCCGGTCTTAACGTGAAAAGGCAGGCGGTAGATGAGAACCGCTATAACATTGTGGTATTGCCCCCCAAGACCGACGAGGTAGACCTGTGTTTCGTGGGACACCTGGACACGGTGGCGGCGCATGACCTGGATGATTTCGGGTTCTACGAGGAGGAGGACAGGGCCTGCGGGCTGGGCAGTTCGGACATGAAGGCGGGTTGCGCCGCTATGATCGAGGCCTTTACATTATTGGCTGAAAAGAAGGGCAGGTTTCCCTCTGTGGGCATGGCGCTGGTTGTGGGGGAGGAGGAGGAGAGCGACGGCGCCAAGACGCTGGTGCGCGAATACCGCTTTCCCTGGGCCGTGGTGGCCGAGCCGACCAACATGGTGCCCTGCCTGGGCCACTACGGGTACCTGGAAGTCCTTTTACGCACCCGCGGCAAAAAGGCGCACTCCTCCATGCCCGAACTGGGAAGGAACGCCATCGAGAATATGCTCAAGCTCCTGCTGCAGGTCACCGGGTATACCACCACGGTACCCAGCGGGCTGGTATATAACATCAGGCAGCTTTCAGGCTTCCCCGGGGGGTTCGTAGTCCCTGATACCTGTGAAGCCTGGCTGGACCTGCACCTGCCTCCTGATTCACGTATGGACGTGCTCAAGGCCGACCTGGAACACCTTGTAGAGGATGCAGGCAAGGTTATACCCTCGCTCGACGCTTATATCAGGTTTGAGAACACGCAGTCGGGTTACCGCATCTCGCAGGACAGACCCCTGGTACGCAGGCTGCGCGAGGTATGCAAGGGCATGAAGGTCCCCTGGGAAGCGCAGGATTTCCGCAGCCATTCGGATGGCAACGTCCTGTGGGGGGCCGGCGTTGACCCGATAATACTGGGCCCCGGACGGCTCGAGACCGCGCACACGCCCGAAGAATCGGTTGTTTTCGGCCAGGTGGTGCAGGCCGCCCAGCTTTACCTCAACTTTGCGCTGTCGATCTGACCGGTAATTGTAACAAAAGTCGTTACCCGTGGAGGAGATGTGTAGTAATCTGGTGGGAAAATTCCGGATCAAGGAGGAGCACAAACGTGTCAAAATCTGAAGAAGGGTTAAAGGCGGCATTCGCTGGAGAGTCACAGGCCAACCGCAAGTACCTGGCATTTGCAGCGGCCGCGGACAAGGAGGGTTATGCGCAGGCGGCTAAAATGTTCAGGGCCGCGGCGGAAGCCGAAACTGTTCATGCGCTTAACCACCTGAAGGCGCTCAAGGGCGTGAAATCTACCGGCGAGAACCTGCAGGAGGCCATTGCAGGAGAGACCCATGAATTCACCGCGATGTACCCGGGCATGATCGCGGATGCCAAATCCGAGGGCAACCAGGAAGCTCTTAGAACCTTCCAGTGGGCCAATGCAGTGGAGGAGGTACATGCGAGGCTGTACAAAGGCCTGCTGGACAACCTGGGCAAAGGTACTGAGACCTACCCCTATTATGTATGCCCTGTCTGCGGCTACACGCATGAAAAGGAAGCCCCGGAAACCTGCCCGGTCTGCGGTACCAGGGGCAAGTTATTCAAAGAAATAGATTAATAAACAGGGAAGTGGCTGTAAAAGGCCGTCAGCTTAAATGGACGTCAATACGTCGACCGGCAGTTCCTTCACATCCTTGTGCAGTGACAGGAAGCGCTCGATAGAGTAGTCCTCTTCGTTGACCGGGTCGTGGATAGTGAACCCGCCGAAGTCGGGCGCCATGCCTACTACCTGGCGGTAACAGTTGACCATTTTTATCATGGCGGCAAGGTCACCCGTCCTAACGTAAGTCCTCAGGTAATGCAGGCCCATGTAGTGCCAGGGCGGGAAGACGTTGGGGTTGAGCTTGATGGCTCTGTTGAATACCTGGAAGGCCTCCCCCGTCTTCTCCAGGTTGAAAAGGCAGATGCCCTTGTTGGTCAGTGCCATGACGTTGTCGGGGTCCTTCTCCAGCGCCTTGTTGAAACAGCCTATGGCCTCGGCGTCCTCCTCAAGTTTGAAGTGGCACAACCCCTTCTTGAAAATATCGTCGAAGTTCACCTCGTCTGCGTGCAGGCTCATCAGCTCAACCGAGCACTCCAGGGCACTGAGGAACTCCTCCTGTTCGAAATGGTCATTCACGAGCTTGCGCAGGTCGTCGATTTTCATAAATGGCTCCTTACGGGATTACATTAAACATAGCACACCTACCGGGGCTATCCAAATCATGCTCCGGCTGATGTAAAATATCCGGGTAATGACCGAAATAGTACCCGGCATATTCCAGCTCAGCGGATGGTGGGACCAGGCCGACCTGGGGTCAAATGTGTACCTGGTCGCTGCAGGGGACGGTCTCACGCTTATAGACGCTGGGTACAAGGGCAAAGAATTGCTGGTTACGAGGAGGGTGGTTAGCCTCGGTTATTCCCCCTCCCTGATTACTACAATTATCATTACGCACCACCACCCGGACCACATCGGTGGGCTGGCTAAGTTGGTGGAGATCACAAAGGCCCGGGTAATTGCCCACACGGCTGATGCGCCCTATATTGACGGCAGACTGCCCCAGCCCGGGCCGTCACGCCCCGGATGGCTTCACCGTGCAGTCCGTCCCCTCGCCGGCCTGCTTGCCACACGTCCCGTCAAGGTCGATATAGAGGTAGCTGACGGTGACGAATTGCCGCTGGCCGGCGGAATCCGCATTATGCACACTCCCGGGCATACCCCCGGCAGTATATGTGTCTTTTTGAGGGAAAGGGGAGTGGTGTTCACCGGCGACCTGCTGGCCCAGCGCTTTGGGATCAGGCTGCCGTCCATACCTTTCACAGTGGATGTAGACCAGCTCAAACGGTCTATAAAAAGGCTGGCAGGGCAGGAATTCAGCACTGCCTGTTTCGGGCATGGCTCAGCGCTCACGGGTGACGCAGATAAAAGGGTTCGCAGTTTTGCCCGCCGCCGGGCGTTATTACCCGGCGACACGGCTATTTCTTGTCCTTTTTGATCTTGGGCGGCAGTGATGCGGCGTACGCGTGCGCCCGCATCAGCCATGCCTCGAAAAGCTTGGGGTCGCGGTAAATGTCAACCGGCACCACCACGTATTCCTTCATAACGTGGCCTTTGATGGGCTCAAACGGCGTTGCGCCCGGGAACTCGCTGCGTATCTCTTTCCTGTCGTCCTCCGGCAGCCTGATGAAGATATTATCCCCGTGTACCCCGGCGAACATGTTGCGGTTTATCCAGAAGCAGGGTGAGCCGAACATCGGCTTCCTGTCGCAGGTAAATCGTAGCAGAGCGGAATCCAGCAATTTAGCCAACTCTGGCGAACTTTTCTTCCATTTATTTTCCATTGTTATTGCCCTCCCTCTGCCCTGTTTGTACGGTATTACTGCTTCTTAAACAGCACGCTCCTGCTCATGGACATGTCAGGCCTGCCGGCGATCGTGAAGCCGGCAGCTTCCGCCGCCGATACGGTTTCACTGAAGGCCGCCCCGGTCACGTGCAATTTCGGCTCGGAAATAAGAAGTGTCCCGCCCTCTTTGAGCATGTCCCTCACTTCCCCCAGGAACTTTAGCCGGTCGCGGACTTCGTGGACCATCCAGAAGGCCAGGGCAAAATCGCAGGTCACTTTCAATCCCAGGCTGTCCTCCGTGCACCTGTGAAATTGCATTACCTTGACCAGGCCGGCGCGCTCGGCTTTGCGCCGGGCCATTTCCAGCATCTTGTCCTGCATGTCGATGCAGATGACCTTTCCCGGGGGTCCGACCCTGCGGGCCATGGCCAGCGAGAAATAGCCCATGCCGCAGCCGATATCCAGCGCTGTCTGCCCCTGACCCAGCAGCCCGTTCAATATAAGGTCCGGATTCTGCAGCCTTCGCCGCAACGGGTTGTCGAAGGTGAAGCAAAGCCACCACGGACAGGTGTGCTGGCCCCTGTAAAGCGCTTTATCTAATATGTTCATCCATGCCCCAATCCCACAGCTAATCTATCACCGGCCGGCAGCGGAGTCAACGCCGCAGATGCTGGAGGGAGTCGCAGGCCGATCCCGCCTCGGATATGATGCGGTCCATCAGCTCCTGTATGCCCGGCAGGTCGTCTATGCCCCCGCAATCCTGCCCTGCGAAAAGTATGCCCTCTTCCACGTCCCCGTCGTTGATGGCCCTCAGGTGCCTGCGCATGCCCACGGCCTGGCGGGCCTGCGACCATATGGGCGAACCCTCCTCGGCCCGCCACATCTGCAGGCTTAGCCCGATGAACTGCCAGTAAGACAGCCGCAGCATTTTCCTTATCTCCCCTGCCCCCTGGATAGCTTCACGGAACTGTATGCCCCCCTTCATCATCTTTTCGGCCGCCCTCGTCTTGAGCACACGTCCGGGCATGCCGTCGAATGCATTGCTGTAAAGCGTGTCCTGCTCCGTGGCCTTAAGGCAGAGCTGCTTGAAATTGTCGTGCACCAGGCTCTCCTTTGTCAGGGAGAACCGTGTGCCCATGGAGATCCCGTCGGCCCCCAGTGCCAGGGCGGCCGCCAACCCCCGGCCGTTGTAAAAACCGCCGGCCGCCACCAGCGGGACCTTTACCTGGCTGGCGACCATGGGGATAAGGACCAGCGAGGTGGCGGCGGTGCCATGCCCCGCGGCCTCGTTTCCTGTAATGATAACGGCGTCGCAGCCGAGTTGCTCGGCCCTGATGGCGTGCCTGACCGTGGCGGTGGTGCCCATGACTTTTCCGCCGTAAGCGTGCACGCGGTCGATAAACCACGGCTTGCCCAGCGCATAGTTGATGATTGGCACCTTTTCTTCGATGGCCACTTCAACATTCTCCCGGGCCCCCGGCAGGGCCAGTGCCTGGTTGACGCCGAAAGGCTTATCCGTCAGCTTCCTGACCTCGCGGATGTTCCTCCTGGTTTCATCGGGTGCAAAACGTGCTATAGCCAGCATGCCCAGGCCGCCCGCGTTGCACACCGCCGCCACCAGTCCCGGCTCGGTGATCCAGTTCATTCCGGCCAGCATGATAGGGTGCCGGATGCCAAAGAGCTCCGTCATCCTGGTTTTGAACATAACAGTTACCTCCTTGCCTGTGAATTGCACTTGTAAGCCGGTGCGGGAGCATGCAAACCCGCAGGTTTTTTACGGCCTATTATGTTACCATAGTCACCGTGCAATTTTTCAGCTACAATCCCGGCAGGCTGATTTCTTAAAGGAGGCCAAAACGTGTGGAACGCATCCAAATGTGACCTGTGCGGCGATTGCCTGGTTAAGTGCCAGTATGTTGACTATGACAGGGAGAGGGCGGCCGGGGACATCAGGGATCTCATGGAAGGCAGGGCGGCGCCCATCCTTGGCAAATGCGTTACATGTTGCGCATGCAGCGAGTATTGTCCTACCGGGGCCGACCCTTTCGACCTCATACTCAAGGCGTTGGAGAAACACGGTGCTTACCCCGTAAAGCCGGAGGGCGTGAGCATGTTTGCCCTGGCGCCCACGCTGCCCAACCAAGTTATAATCGGTGAACCGGGCAGGCCCGTCCTCTCCCTGTGCGTGATGCAGTTGCCCGAGGGGACCATCGGGGGGCAGATGTTCAACGGCCTGAGTATAGCCAGCGGAGGGGACTATTTCTGCTATATCGGCTACGTGCATGCGGGCCTCGAGAGCCCGGTGGCGGCCGGGGCAAAGAAGTTCATCGACAACATCGCCTCTCTTGGCGGGGAAGTCATCTTCCTGCACGACGACTGCTACGCCATGGTTGATGCCAAGGTCAAGGATTATGGCATAAAGGTGCCTTTCAAGTATATGCACCTGCTGGAATACATGCGCAATTACCTCAGGGACAACCGCAGCAAGATCACAAAACTGGGCGTTAAGGTCGCCTACCAGCGTCCGTGTGCTTCACGCTACACTCCGGAAAAGGATGTATTCGTGGACGAGATATTTGAACTGATCGGCGTGGAGCGTCCCGCACGCAGGTACGAGAGGGAGTCGGCCCTCTGCTGCACCGGCGCCTTTGTTAGGGTTTACCCGCAACTGGCCATCGAGTACCAGGCTAAAAACGTCGATGACGCTATACAATGCGGGGCCGACGCACTAGTAACGCTTTGTCCCATGTGCGACCGTGTGCTAAGACGTCCCACCACCGAGCGGGGCCTGCGCAAGATATATATCAGTGACCTATGTCGTATGGCATTGGGCGAGAAGGCCTTTCCTCAAACTTAAGTTTTCTTTCCCGCGATCTTGGCTTTGATCTTCTCGAACTCATCCTCGGTGATCTTGTATTTGCTGAAAGGCAGGAAGCTGAGGAGCACCATGGCTGCCGGGAAGATGCAGAATACGATACGCACGCCCGTGGCTACGCTCTCCGGCTGAACCCCTTCCATCGCGAAACCCGATAGGGCCAGTGCGAAGCCCACAATGGGCGGACCCACTGAGTAAGCTATTTTTTGTCCGGCTGACCACATGCCTGAAAAGACCCCTTCCCGCCGCATCCCAGACTGCATCTGGTCGTATTCAATCGTATCGGGCAGCATGGAAAAGGGGAAAAGCTGGAAGCTGGAGAAACCGATGCCCGCCAGGAACACCTGGGCATAGAAGAGCCAAAGCTGTGAAGCGCTGGTGAAAAAGAGCGAGCCCATCATAATTGTGAACAGGGCAAGGCCGATATAGTAAGACTTGATCTTGCCCAGCTTTTTACCAACCGCCAGCCAGACCGGTATAAAGATGACGCCGGTCACCATGAATATCGGGAAGGCGATATTCATGGCCGTCTCGGGCAGGTTCATTGCGTATTTCACGTAGTATACGAACCCTGCCATCATTACCCCGATGGCCAGCGCCTGCAGGAAGTAGCTTGACATCAATACTACAAATGGATAGTTGCGGGCCGCGACCTTGACCTGCTCTTTGAGGGAAGGCGTTTCTTTATGGGGTGGTAGCGAAGGTGCCTTGCGCGTGCCGAAGAAGCACCAAAGGCAGGAGACGATTATGGCCAGCCCGAAGATACCGCCCATGAAGCGGAAGCCGTCTGCTCCGCCGCCGCCGGCCGTCACCAGTGCCATGGTCAGCCCGCCGGCCAGCAGGGCGCCGATGGAGGCGAAGGACATGCGGAAGGATGTAATCGAGAGGCGCTCAGTGTAATCGTCGGACATCTCGGGCACCATGCTGGCATAGGGGACGTTGACCATCGCGAAAATGGAGCAGCCCAGGGCAAACAGCAGGGATACCTGGAGTGCGTTGGCGAATTCCGTCTGAAAGCCGGGCACCAGGAAGAGGACGAAAAACGATATTCCGAAGGGCAATGCCCCGTAGAGCAGGTATACCCGCCTTCTGCCGAAGCGTGAATGGGTTACGTCAGATATAGCCCCCATGATCGGATCCAAAATCACATCCAGCAGCTTGGGGATAAGGAGCATGGTGCCGGCCAGCGCAGGGTTTACGCCGACCACATTTGTCAGGAAGAACAGCAGGTACATCCCCGTGGTCACGATGAAGATGTTGTTGGCGATGTCGCCGATACCGTAGCTCAGCTTTATTCCGAGCGACAACCTGGCCTTTTTTACCTTGGCTGTCTGAGTTTCTACAGTGTTTCCCATGGTCCCCTCCCTTTATCTAACGATAATGTTGATAAATGATATCGCCCATTATGTTGTCAGTAGATGCGCCTGTCAATTATTCTCTTCCCGTCCGGCGGAATACTGCCGCCCGGCAGTACCTCCAGCAAGTCGAACCTGACCTTGCAAGTGTCCTGGAAGTCTTTCTTTAGTGCCTCCTCCCAGGCTACCCTGTCCGGTGGTTCATCAGAAAATTCTACCTGCAGCAGCATTTCATCCCTGTCTGCCGGCCTTGTCACACTGATCTGATATCCGGCTATCTCCCGGTACCTGGCCATGACCTCATCGGTCTGCCTTGGGTGGACGAACATGGCCCTTACCCTGACGGCATCACCGCTCCTGCCCATAATCTTGGGCAGTCGGGATGTTGTGCGGCCGCAGGCGCAGGGTTCTGTAACCAGCATTGAGAGGTCACCCGTTCCAAACCGTATCAGCGGGTACACCTCGTCGAAGGGGGTAACCACCACCTCCCCGACCCCGCCCGCGGGCAGTGCCTGTCCTGTCAACGGGTCGACAATTTCCACGATCACGTCCGTGTTGACGTGCATCCCGGCGTTCTTTTCACATGAGCCCGCTATGGGGCCTATATCGGCGGTCAGGTAGTTATCGCCTCCGACACACGTGATGCCGTATTTCTCGGTGAACATCTTCCTCAGGGGGTCCCCTCCCATCTCGCCGAAGACCTGGGCGTACTTGAGGCTGAAGTCCTTCTTAATGTCGTACCCCATCTCCTCCGCCCTCTTTATGATAGCAGCCAGGAAAGATGGTGTCCCCACGAAATATGATACCTTGAGTTCGCGCATTACCTGTACCTGCAGGTCGGTATTGCCGGTCCCCGCCGGGAAGACGGTGAAACCCATTGCCTTCAACATGCGGTCGATCAGCATGCCGGCCGGGGTGACATGGTAAGACCATGTATTGATGGCGATCTGTCCCCTGCCTATGTCAGGCGGGAGTGTGCCCTGCTTCATCCTCCTCTGCGGGTCGTAGATCGGGCCGGGCGACTGGTAGATGTGGTCTATCTCGCTGAGGGGTACGGCCAGGTAGCCTCCAAAAGGCGGCATTTCCTTCTGCAGTCTGATCAGGTCGTCCTTGCGCAGGACCGGTATTTTCTGGAGGTCGGCCAGGCTTTTAATGTCGCCCGGCTTGACGCCGGTCCCGTCCATGCGCTGTTTGAAACCCGGGGCTTTCCCGTAGGCGTAGGAGATAAGCCGCTGCAGCTTGACGGACACCTTCTTGTCCCTTTCGGGGGATGGCAGCAGCTCGAGTGAACTGTCGTGGGGGAACAGGTCCGCTTTCTCCGCCATTATCAGAGCCTCCCAGCGTATTTTCAGGCATTATATCACAGCTTTGGCGGGCGTATTCATTTTTTCTACAGGGCACCCATGTTTTACCCGAAGAAAGCCAATAAAATAAGCCCTGCCGGAATCCGTTCCCGCAGGGCTTATTCTCGCTTCAGTATTACTATGATATCGAGCCCGGGTGGATGAGGCTTTGCCTCACTACTTTTCGTACACGTCTGCCGGAATGCACTGGCCCAAAAGCTCACTGTTTAGCTGGGCCGTGGCTGTGGGGTATTTCGGCGGGGCCAGCTGGTCAGCCGGGGTTATCTTTGTGTTATTCGGATACCAGGACAAATCCGAGACCTTGGCGTAGCGCTGCTTGATATTGTCCTTTGAGACGTTGACAACGAGGAGGTCCTTGGCGATGGTTACGGGGCCCTGGTACCAGGAGCGGATATCCTTCATGGCCGGGCCGACTGTGTCTTCGTTGACCTGGAAATGGGTTGCTATGCCCAGCCGGGGATTGGTCTGGCTGAAGATGTAGCCGAGTGCCTGCTGTGGTGTGTGGGATGAATCCTGGACGAGCTGGGCTACGCTCAACGCCTGGTCCCAGCCCGGGTCGCCCGGTTTCAGGCCGGAGTTCTTGGATGCCCAGGTTTCCGTCGGCACTACCATCTCGTGGATCAGGACGTCCACGCCCTTTGAATTGTTGATTATATAGTTGCTAGGCTTGGTGTCGCCGGAAAAAACCATCGACAGTCCGTTCCACTCCAGCTTGTAGCTGATGGAGCCGTCGCGGTCATGAACCGCGGGGAAATGGGTTATCTTTACCCCATTTTGCTCATAGGCTGTGCCGGTTTCCATGTAAGGCAACTCGGTAGCGACGATGTCGTACCCGTCCTGGCCGTTGGCCAGGCCGGTGGATAGGAAGCTGAAGGCCTCCTCATGCCACTTCATCAGCTTTTTCAGGTTGTCGGCGAAAGCCAGGGTCCCCTCGTCCGGGGTGTCTCCGCTGGGGCCGAACAGCAGCAACGGGGTCTTGCGGTCCATTGACGGCCCGAAGCAGTATACCGTGATGATGTCGCTGGTGTGGTCACCGTGCAGGTGCGTTAAGAAGACCTTGTCCATGCGGGAATACGGTATCCCCATGGCCACGTACTTGGCCGAGACGCCCGATCCAAAATCGAATATGAAGCTGTCGCCGTTTCCGAGTTCCACAAAAACGCTGTTGCATTCCTGCGCCAGGCGGGGCACGACGGAAGTCCCCATGAAGGATATGCGCATCTCATTCGGGTCTAGCTGTTCACCCGGGATGAAGGTGCCCAGTGTTGTGGGCTCCGGGGGTTTCTGGGCCGGGGCGGCGCAGCCCGCCAGGACCGGTGTCAGGGCTGAGATTACCAATATCAATCCGATAATTAACTTCTTGATCATAAATTCCTCCTAAGGGCAAAATTATAAGTTGTTATAAAAATGCCGTCAAATATAATCGCTCGATTTGCACGCCCTGGCTAAGGACGCTTGCGAGCTATTTTTGCATAGTTGTCGACGGTCAGCGCCACCAGTGTTTCCGTATGGGCGACGCCTTTTCCGGAGAGGTTTACCGCAGCCTTCAGGATGGTCTCCTCATTTTTAGCCTCGAAAATATTCACAAAATCATACTGCCCGAGTGTAATGTATTGCCCCAGCACTTTTACCCCCATAGCCTCAAGCGCAGCTTTATTGGCCTTGATTTTCTTGGGATTGGTCTTGATGGCCTCCCTGCCATTCTCATTGAGTGTAGTCAGCGCGATATAAACTGGCATTTCAACCTCCCTAAAGTTGATCAGTTACCTGATCTAAATTTAATTATACCACTCCGCACATCCCGGGAATGCTTATTTGCAAATTGTTTGCAAAAGGGGAGCGGTTTACGATGCGCGCCTGGAGGGATTCGAACCCACGACCCCCGGTTCCGAAGACCGATGCTCTTGTCCGCTGAGCTACAGGCGCATGGCGAAAGAAGTATACTTGTTGCCATAGGCCTCGTCAAAGCTCTTGCTCATTGACTGCATGATCTGTGTGCAGAGCATATTTATTCCATATTTGATAGCGGGGATATCATTCAAATTGAGTATAATATTCCCCAAGCTGCCCTGGTTGAAAATTATAAGTGAGGACTAAAATGAAAATATCGCTCGGTGTAAAAAACTGTTTGTATCCTTTACCCACGACCATCGTAGGTGCAAATATCAACGGCCAGCCAAACTATATTACAATAGCGCACGTGGGAATCATGGAGCTGGTTTCCATATCGCTGGGGATGAATAAAGTGCACTACACCAATGCCGGTATAAAGGAAAATAGAACATTCAGTGTTAATATTCCGTCGGTAGCAATGGTCAAGGAAACAGATTATTGTGGTTTGGTCTCGGGGAAATCTGTTGACAAGGCGGGCCTTTTTAACAGTTTTTATGGCAAATTGGAAACAGCCCCGATGATCAAGGAATGTCCCATAAACATGGAGTGCAAACTCGTTCAAATTGTAAATTTCCCCAAGCATGATGTTTTCATCGGGGAGATAATTGAGACTTATTGTGATGACAGCTGTTTAACCGGCGGTGTCGTAGATTTCGCTAAGGTGCAGCCCATATTGTTCACTATGAACGATACCGGTTACTGGAAACTGGGTGAACGATTCGCCCGGGCATGGAGCATCGGTAAAAATTTTATGAAGGATGGGGTGAGTGGAGGGATTTGAACCCTCGATATCCAGGGCCACAACCTGGCGCCTTAGACCACTGGGCTACACTCACCACAGCGGGACAGATTATAGCGTAACGGGGGCGGTTCTTGCGAATTTACGAGATTGCTTCAGGCCTTTGCCCTGTTATTCCTGTGGATGATGACCTGGATACACAGGCCAAAGAGGAAGATGAAGGAGAATGTTGCCAGGACGGCGCTGAATGTGTTGTCTGCAGGTACGGCTGAAGGAAGAACTACCTGCTCTGCAGCCGTATTGAAAGAGAACACCGGACTGCTGTCACCTAGTACGGGTTCAAGCGCTGTAACCTGCCAGAAATAGGCGCTTGAATAATTGAGCCGCCAGGGTAGCTTGAAGGCCGCAGCATCGACCGCCTGGTCGATCACCGGCTGGCTGAGATCCGGGTCTCTTGAAAGTACGAAGCGGTAGGAGGTTGTGCCCTGCATGGGCGTCCATGAGAAGCCGAGCGGGTAGGCTGGCACATCGCAGGCCTCGTGACATGGCTGTAGCGGCTGTATGCCCGGGTAAGAGGGGGCCGTTACGGGAAAGCCGGCACGAACGGTGAAGCTGTAGGCGGGAGAATAACGGCTGCGGATGACCTGGCCGGTGGACGCCCTCCTGACCCTCACATGCCAGTAGTAGGTCTGGCCGGCCTCGGGGAGCATGCCGGGCCGGATGTAGTAGGCGGGATATTGCGATTTATCCGGTACGTAGAAGGGATTGTCGGCTGGTTCGGCCTCGGCAACTGCCATGTCGAACCACTTATCCTTGCCGATCTCCACCTGGTAGGCTTCGGACAGCGAGAGCTGGTCCCACCTCAGGTCAACAGGGGCGTTGCGGCCGGTCACGGGGTCACAGTACACCAGTGTGTCACCTTTGGGAGAGATCAACCAGGGGGAATGGTTGGCCAGCGTGTCCCTGAATGCCCACAGCATCCCGATGCCGTTAGCGTAATCGTAGTCGCGCGCATCGAAAGCCCAGAGCGTATCATCGGCCAGTGATAACGATGACGGCTCCAAGCGGAAGACAACGCCGGCAGTCAATCCGGTAGTCAACGTGTCGTAGTAGACCCCATCTTCCGGGAAGTTGCCGCGGGAATAGGTGGTCCTCGAGACACCGGTTGCGTTGGCCTGGCTGAAGGCGGCATATAACATCCCCCGTGCAGCTGCCGTTATCCCGTAATAGCTGTTATTGGGAGGGACCATGTCATCCCAGCGGTCGCTTTTTCCCGTAGTCCAGCGGTATAACCCGCCGGCATCGTCGGCCATGTAGATAAAGCGGTTGTCCTTAAACTCTTCATCGAAGGCCACGTGACGGTTGCCGTTGCTGTAAGCCGGCTCGGTTATCGGCACCCATTCATCGCCGCTGTCCAGCGAATATGATGCCGGGCACTGCTGTCCCAGCGCGGCGCCGGCCACGATATTGGCTCCCTGCACCGCGATATTATGGGCGGACAGCAGACCTGTATCCATGAAGTTATCCCATGTCCAGCCACCCGGTTCATAGTTGCCCCGCCTGGCCAGTGCGTTGGCCTGTATGACATATAGCTCGTCGCTGCTGCCGGCTGCCATATCCTGGATGTAAGCGCCAGGCAGGCATTCATGCCAGGTCTGCCCGCTGTCGCGCGACTGTATGATGTCCGTGCTGCCCTGGTTGCCTAAAAATACGACCGAACCATCCTCATCATCCGGCGCCGGCCTGAGCAGCGGCGCTGTGTAATCCAGGCAGGCTACCCTTTGCCATGCTTCTCCAATTACAGCAGTGCGGTTGCGCCAGGTGCTGCCAAGGCCGTTGTCGTTCACGGACGATATGTAAACGGTTTTACCGTCCTTTGCCAGGGCCAGTGCGCGGTAACGGTTAACCTGCGTGTCGATCAGGCTTAGCTGGTTCCAGGAGGTGCCGTTGTCTATACTGAGGGAGAAGGCTGACTCGTCCAGTGGAACCGATGCCCAGGAAGCGCCGTTGATGTCAGCCCATTCAGATGGGCTGCCGCGGTTGCCCGAACCGCTGCCGGCAAAGGCATCGGACCCTTCACGCACCCAGGCCACCTGCACGTTGCCGTAACCTGAGCTGTACCCGCCCGTGGGCGGTTTGAGCGGCTTCTGCCACGTGATGCACTGCGCCAGCGGGTCGGCCGTGAAAAAAACACGTGCCGACCCGGTTACGGGGTCAGCTTCAACACATCCTGCCAGCAGCTTGCCCGAGATGGTAGAGCCGCTGTAGGAGATTGAACTTATGCGCGGTTCGGCGGCGGGGACAGCGAGGCGGGTAACAATTGTATCGTTAAGCCGGTATACATCATCCAGTGGCCGGCTAGTGCCGGTTGCATTACCGTCGGAGTCGCAGGCGGCGAATATTATGCGTTTCGCGCCGGAATTCCCATCAAAGTCTGATGGCAGGGCCAGGCTGCCCGTGATAACGCTGCCCTTGCCGCTGGAAGACCCTCCGGACTGGTCGGGGGTGCACAGTTCCACGGGGTAGCCCGGGGCTGTATTCCAGTAACACGCGTTGGCCCCCGTATCCCGTGAACCCAGGTTGATGAAGGTGCGCAACTGGGTACAGGCCGTGATGACCAGCGAGGCATCAACTCCATAGGAAGGCGACGGCTGCAGGGCAAGGACATCACCTCCGGTGAAACCCTGCGCCTGCCAGCCCGCCATGCCAGGGTAGCGCAGCACATATACCTCACCCTGTTCAAGGGCACTGCCCGGATTACGGCTTCCCGCAAAGATATCACGCACCTGCGTTTCTTGGTAAGTATAGGGGGCTGATAAGGCGATGCTGCCTATTTGCTCATCGGGGCCGTACAGGTAGGGGATGGGTCCGCTGTATTGCCAGTTGGTGCCTCCGTCCTCTGTGTAATAGACCTCCCTCCGACGGTCGCCCGACGGGTTCATACAAACGGCCACTAACAGGTCCGGGTTGTCAGGTGCGATGGCAATGGCAGCCACAGGGAAAATGGGCGCGGGCGGACCGGTTGACCGCGCCAGCCATTGCGTCGGGCGCTGGCTCCAGGATATGCCTCCGTCCTCGCTGCGCCAGATGCCTGCCCTTGTAATCAGGCCGGAACTGGCGTTGGGGATGTCCAGGGCATAAATGATCATGCCGTCCGGAGAGGTGGCCAGCCAATTTATTTCGCTGCCGTAGCGTATGTCATTGCGCTGGGGAAAGCCGCCGGGAGTATCGACCGTGCCCCACTTGAGGATGCAGGAGGAAGGCGCAGCGGCCAGGGAAATCAGAGGTTGAACCAACGATAAAGCGAGCGTTGTAGCCAATGCAAGGCATATAACGCATGCACGGGATTTTAAACTTATCTTTCCTGGATTAAGGCCGGATCTATCCACGCCGCGCTCCCCTGCCTCCATGGCCCATCGGACTCAACTTTGAAAACAAACTCGGCCTTTTGCCCGGCCAGCTTGCCCAGGTCAACCTCGTACATCTCTATCTTATCAGTGGAATCAATGGTAACCGCGGGAAAATAGCTTATCTCGTTGCCCTGCCTGATGCCCAGCATGAACCTGGCTCCTCCCGGGACGTTGGAGTCCTGCGTGATGCCAACTTTACTGGTGAATTTGCCTTTGTGCGGGATAAGGATTGGCTGGGATACGGGTGGAGTGCCGGACTGGGTGGAGAATATGCCCTGTATCCACCCGCCGGCGGGCGGCGGCGCCATCAGGATTGCGGCGGGGTAGTTGCCCCCACCGGCCAGGTGGGCAGAGGCTGTGTACGCCATGCCGTCTTTACGGTCCCCGGAGACCGGCCACTTGAGGGTGGAATTGGTAGACTGCCACTGTGCTGCACTGGCCAGGCGGGAGAAGTCGATCCTCAGCAAGGGGCCGAAATTTTGATCGAGGCAATTATTCGACTGGTCGTTATCCGCGCATGACATGTCACCGTTGACGCATATACGTATATTAACCGCACCGCTGACGTCATCCGGGGCCCCCTGGCCACCGATAAGGTTGAAACGCGGAGAGAAATGGTACTGCTGGAAGGCCTCCACCCGCTCCTCGCCGGGAGCCAGCGGTGCCACGTAATCCTTGGATTCGACAATGTCGTTTTTATAGAGGTAGGACATGGTCGGGCAGGAGGCCAGGTTACCCGTGTTTTTGACCCGGTAAGCCAGTACGTTGCCGCTGCTCCAGAACTCCGTGACCTGAAGGTCCGGCTTCCCTGTGACCGGCGCTGAAACATTTACTTTCAATGTACTGGAACTGCTGCCGCCGCGGTTAACGGCGTACAGCGTGTAGGTGGTGTCTTCTGCCGGTGTGACAGCCTGGCTGCCCTCCGTGGCCACGGCGCCGGGGGCGGGTCGGATGTCAACCCTGGACGCGTTTGACGCCTTCCAGTTGAGCTGGACGGGCTGGTCGGAGGTCGTCCTGGACGGGCTGGCCGTGAAAGTGACTATTTGAGGCAGCGGTACGGAGGTGTCGCGTTGGATTGAGAAGCCGGCGCTGCCCCCGGGCCGGCCGTTTACCGAGAGGTCTACACGGTAGTCGCCGCTGATAAAGCCACCGTCAGGCGCCGGCAGGGTGAACCCGACGAAGCAGTCTTTATCACAGGTGATGCGGTCCTGCCCGATGAGAGGCCCGGCCTCCCTGGCCATGCCGCCCCTGGTATAAACCCATTCGGCCTGGATGCTGGTATTGTCCGTCGCCCCCGTCACCCTGGCGGAGCAGCAGACCTGCGGACTGTCCACGTAAAAGATGCTGGTGCTATCGAGCGGGCGGTAGTCATATACAAAGCCGGTGGTCGGCGTGAAGTCAGTTACCGATGTAGCGGGACTGAAAAAGCCTGAACATGAACCCGTCAGCATGGACAGGGCTGCAACCGGCATGAGGGCATGATAGGGATTTATGCGATATTTCATAAAGTAATGTCACATAATACATATCACATATTTACGCTGTCAACGTTGCGGCCTCAATCTTTCTTCAGGCGTTTAAAGTAATTCCTGGTCATGTAGGAGATCCATGTCCAGTGGGTTATTATGTGGGTGCTGAAGAACGCCAGCAGCCCGACCGCCAGCCACTGGTGGGCCTGTACCCATGTACCGCGGTTGAAGAGGACGGTTTTATCGGCTGCGCTGCCCTCGGGAAGAGCGAACCAGAGTATGAACCCTGATGCCACCAGCAGGAGCAGTATGATCCCCTCGATGGCATCGAGTATATAGTGCATGGTGGCCTTGCGCATGTATCCCTCCCGTTATCAGGTTGTGATTTTATTATAGCTCGGGCATATGCGCGCCGCGGCGCAGCTTGCGCAGAGCGGGCGCTGAGCCCTGCAGGTTTTTCGCCCGTGCTCGATCATCAGCACGTGGCAGCGGTAGATGTCCTCCGGCCGGACCAGCCTCTCCATCTCGAGATGGGCGGGGTCGGCCTGTATTTTCGCTCCAAACAGTCCCAGCCGCCTGGACACGCGCAGGACATGGGTGTCAACGGGGAAGGCCGGCATATCAAGTGAGAAGAGCAGGACACAACTGGCCGTCTTCATGCCCACACCCGGCAGGCGCATCAGCCAGGCCCGTGCCGCGCCGGTTTCCATTTCCTTGAGGAAGCGCAGGTCATAACCCCCGGCCTCCTTTTTTAGGGACCGTAATGCGCCCTGTATATACCTGGATTTTACCTCCGCTAAACCCCCGGTTCGAATAGCTTCGGATATGCGTGCACACGGCGCCTGTGCGACCCTGTCCCACCCGCCGAAGGTGTCGACCAGCGACTTGAAGGCGCGCCGGGAATTGATGTCCGACGTGTTCTGTGAAAGGATGGTAAGTACGAGTTCGTCCACGGGCTCCAGGCGGCGCGCCGGGGTACGGTCGCCGTAGGCGGAGATGAGCAGAGGTAAAATTTTATCGATGCCGGGGCGCATTTAGCTGCATAACCTTATGACTATGTCTTTATAAACCTGTGTACCCTTTTCCATGCTTTGAAGGGCTATCTTTTCGTCGGTTCCATGGATGGATTTTAGGTGGTCGGCCGGTATTATGGCCGGGCAGAAACCGTATGAAACCACTCCCTTTTGCCTGAAGAAGCGGGAGTCGGTGGTGCCCAGCATCAGGTAAGGGGCGGCGATTGCGCCGGGGTAATTGTCAATCAGCGCCGCCTCGATAACCCGGTAGGCCTCCGTGTCCATGGAAGAGGCATTGCCCTCGCCTTTCATTATAAATTCAACCTGGATCTCGTCGTCCGCAAGCTGGTTTTTCACCCATGTCACCCATTCATCCACATCCTGGCCAGGCAGCAACCTGGTATCAATCTCTGCCTCGGCGTAGGAGGGGATGACGTTGACCTTGTTGCCGGCGTGCAGGGAGTTGAGGCTGACCGTGTTCCTGAGCATGGCAGAGATCTGCGGTATGGACAGCAGTCCGCTCTCCTCTATGATCCTCAAAAGTGTCTCGTCCCTGCCATCTTCGATGTAGGGTTGGAGGAAATCCCAGGCCTGCGCCATGCGCCTGAAATACTCTTTTACTATGGGGGTTACCCTGGGGGGACTTTTATGATTGAGCAGCCTGTTGACAGCCGCGTTCAGCCGCTCCAGGGGGTTGAGGTCGTGGGGCGTGGAGCCGTGGCCGCCCAGTCCCTTTCTCTTGAGTCTCATCCAGCACGGGCCTTTTTCCCCGGGGGAGATCATGGCCAGCAGCCGGCCCGGTACTATCCCATCTGCCATGTAGCTGCCCTCGTTGAGCACCAGAGTGGCGCTCAATTCCTGGGGGTGCTCCCTGAGTAAATATTCCACACCGTAATCGCCGCCAGTCTCCTCGTCTGCTGTGGCCAGGAATACCAGGTCCCGCTTAAGCTGCAGGCCTTTTTGCTTCACTTCCAGGAAGGCCAGTAACTGCATGATCCCCAGGGACTTGGTATCGAGGGTACCGCGGCCGCATATGTACCCGTCTATTATTTCACCGCCGAATGGGTCGAAGCTCCACTCGTCCCTGCTGGCCGCGATCACGTCTGTATGGTGAAGAAGGATAAGCGGACCCTCCTGTCCCGATCCCTTTAGATCCGCCCTTATGGAAACGCGGCCGGGCCTGGATTCATAGAGCTTATAGGGGATGCCCGCGCCGGTAAAAATATCCGCGAAAAAACTTGCCGCCAGGTGTTCGTTTCCAGGTGGGTTGGACGTGTCCAGCCTGATATACTTGCAGAGGAGCCCGGTTGCGCCTGAATTCATGTTTGTCAATCCTCCCAGAAATTTCGCCCTGAGATTATACCCTATTTAATGCTGCCCCTATTGCGCGCCGTTCTTTCCTCACCCGGGGAAAACGCTGCACCTGTTATCGGCGCCGGCGGGGTTGATGCTATAATTATGAGGCATTCGGCTTGGAGGAAAAATTATGAGGCAATTTGCTGGACAGGATGAGATCAAGGTGTTCTGCGGCAACGCCCATCCAACGCTCGCCCGCTCAGTATGTGATTACTTGAGTATACCCCTGGGCAAAATAGAGGTCTTCGAGTTCAGCAACGAAAACACTTTCGTACGCATTATGGAGAACGTGCGCGAACGTGACGTGTTCATCATCCAGCCGATATGCTCGCCGGTCAATAAGAACCTGGTGGAGCTGCTTATAATGATGGACGCCTTCAAGCGCGCCTCGGCCGACCGCATAACGGCCGTATTGCCCTACTACGGGTATTCACGCACCGATAAAAAAGACCAGCCGCGCGTGCCCATCACGGCCAGGCTGGTGGCAGATCTGCTGTGCACGGCGGGCGCTAACCGCATACTGACGGTGGACCTGCACGCAGCTCAAATCCAGGGCTTTTTCAATGTGCCGGTGGATGAGCTGACCGCGCTATTTTTAGTGAGCGATTACTGGAAAAACAAAAAGCTCAAGGACGTTGTGGTTGTTGCCACCGATATCGGCATCAGCAAGAAAGCGCGTGACCTGGCTGAGAAACTCAATGCCCCGCTGGCAATCATCGAGAAGAGGCGCATCAGCAACGACGATACAACTGAGACACTTAATATCATAGGCGAAGTGGATGGGATGCGTGCAATAACGGTCGACGACGAGATAGATACTGCCGGGTCATTGGTCAGTGCCGTGGATACCCTGCTGGAAGCAGGGGCAAAAGAGGTTTACGCCTGCTGCACGCATCCGGTGCTCTCCGGGCCGGCCATCGAGCGGATCTCCAAGTCCAGGGTCAAGGAGGTCGTGGTAACCGACACCATCCCCGTCAATGGGAAGAAGAAGATAGGCAAGATCACCGTTTTGCCGATCGCTCCCCTGCTGGGCGAGGCCATACACCGCATTCACACCGGCATGTCGATCGGCG
>Ga0247841_10001329_pt1 | contig 57035 bp, 45 predicted proteins | sample LaCruzMarch2015__2_FD_192410 | JGI IMG/M metagenome (GOLD analysis project Ga0247841, IMG submission 192410) | Freshwater microbial communities from meromictic Lake La Cruz, Castile-La Mancha, Spain - LaCruzMarch2015_18m | ecosystem: Environmental > Aquatic > Freshwater > Lake | place: Spain... | reverse complement strand
GTAGAAGAGGGACGCGCGATGCGCTCACCAAATGGTGTGCCACTACAATCAGGAAGAAAGTAGTTCCCTCTCCCGGAGGGAGAGGGTTAGGGTGAGGGCCGGCTTGATCGCAACTGAATCGTTACGGCTAAGTTGCGAAGAGGGCAGTTTTGCGCCGACACGCGTAGCGAGATCGGGCAGCCTTGTTTTCCGCATCTACGTGTGAGAAGATGGTAATTCTATGAGCAGAAGCATACTCGGATTATCTGTGCTGTCATTGATTTGTGGCGCAACCATCTGGTGTGGTTGCTCGACAAACAGGACCGACACTGCTAACGCGATCCGCAACCCAACGGTCCCATCGACACTAGGTCGCCCACTGCCGGATATCAGGGCGTTCTGCGTGGACTTCAACTGGTATGGAGACGGTTTTGCCACGCCGGGTACATTCGCGAGTGCTGATCCCGCCGCACAGGTGGAATGGTATAAGAGTCTGGGCTGCAATGTCATCCAGACGTTCTGCGTAACCTGCGATGGCTATTCATGGTATCGCGGCACCAATGCGCCTGTCCAGCCGGGGCTCGCGACTGATTTCCTGCGCGACATGGTGCGGCTTGGCCACCGCGAGAAGATGCGTGTTATGGGATATTTTTGCGTCGGCGCTAATCGTCACTGGGGAATGACCCGGCCCGAACTCAGCAGAGGCATACCGTCAGCGATCCACATCCCGCTTACGACAACCTACCTTGACTATCTCTGCGCGGAGATCCGGGAGGCGGTTTCCACTCGCATTGACGGCTTCATGCTTGACTGGTTCTTTAATGTCCGGCCACAAGGTCCATGGCTGCAATGTGAAAAGCAGATGTATGTGGAACTCTTCGCTAAGGAATTCCCGGGCGAAGCTGCAATGACCGATGCGGACACCACCGAGTTCTGCCGCAGATCCGTCGAGAGGGCATGGAAACGGATACACGACGCGACAAAGAAGGCGAACCCGAAATGCATCATCTGGCTGAGCAGTCACAACATGTTCGACCCGCAGCAGGCGGGTTCGTCACTTCTGCGTGAGGTTGACTGGATCATGAATGAGGGTCCGAAGCGGGAGCATCTTGATCAGGCACGCCGTCTTGCCGGACCCAACGCCACAATCATTCAAGGCATTTGCGGCTGGGGGAAAGAGCATTCCGCGTCGTTCCTGATGGACACATACGGCGAGGAGCCAGTCGGTTTCTATGGTTTTGCATGGCCTTGGAAATCCACTTGTCTGCCCCCGGAAGGGGCGGATATTGATTTCGCCTCTGGCAGCGTCGACGGCGCAGGAACACGTAATCGCTGGTTTGGCAATGCGACGAATATCATGGCGATACGTGACTACTGGAATGAGACAGCCGCCAAACATGCGCGTCCTCAGCGCCACAAATAGAATCATTTTCCAACAGAACGCAGCAGTGAGACCTGACACTTCGGGCTTGCCTCACGGTCGGATATTAGTCATCATCGAAAAATGAAACTTTCGATAATAATGCCGGTCTATAATGAGGCGCCGTCGATAGCCTCTGCCGTAGAGCGCGTGTCAGCTGCGAGGACGGGCCTTGATACTGAACTGGTTATCATAGATGACGGATCAAGCGATGGAACCAGGAATGTCCTTGCCGCAATGAAAGACAAGAATGCGGCATGGAAATTCGTGTTTCACGAAGCGAACCGGGGTAAGGGGGCCGCTTTACGGACTGGTTTTGCGGCCGCGTCAGGCGACATCATCATCATTCAGGATGCCGACCTTGAATACGACCCGAAGGACTATCCAACCCTGCTTGCGCCGATTCTAGACGGCCACGCCGATGTGGTATACGGTTCTCGGTTCATGGGTGGCGGACCGCATCGCGTCTGCTTTTTCTGGCATTTCGTCGGGAACCAGCTGATAACCTGCTTTTCAAACATGATGACAAACTTGAATCTCACGGACGTTGAGGTCGGCTACAAGGCATTCAAGAAGGAAGTCCTCGGGGCCATTCAACTTCAGGAAGACCGGTTCGGTTTTGAGATTGAAGTGACCGCCAAGATCGCCCGGGGCAGATGGCGGATCTACGAAGTACCCGTGTCCTACTACGGTCGGTCCTATGCTGAAGGCAAGAAGATCACATGGCGCGACGGTTTCAGGGCGCTCTGGTGTATCTTGAAGTACCGGTTCGCGTAGCGATAATGCGGTATGGCATCTCCATGACCCCGGTCACCATATCCGGCTCATGCCTTTCTTCCAGGCGTCTAATTACCTCACTTGCGGACTGGAATCAGCACCTCGTTGCGGCGGACAAACCAAAGGGCAAATGGCGAATTATACCGAGCCCATACAATCTCGCCATCTATCACGAGACCTTTCTTCCTGATCCAGGATTCCAATTCAACTTTATGTTCGAGGTAACGAGACTCACTCCAGGCTCCGGAATACCTGATGGCTGCAACCCTGCGGGCCGGTACAGCACGGAGATTGATCCTTGAATCATTTGGCGCCGGGGTTGTCTCCATCGCGAATGTGGCCGGCATCATAAAACTCACCGCCCACCCGTCCGCGGTGCGTTGTTGGCCCACCGGCTCAGTCATATCGATCTTCCGCACACGTCTTTCCTGGGAGACCGGCGCCGTCATCGAAATGTTGGTACTGGATTGGTTGCCACCGGATATGTAGCGAAACAGTATTCTGAATGCAGCATTGCCTGCATCCTCTACACTGCCCCCAACCACAACCTCGGCCAGGACATGCGGTGCATAGTCACGAAGTTCACACGCTTCCTCTTTCAAAACAACGTCGTATTTCGCCTCTTCCACCGCCATGACATCAAACCCTCCGGCGATCAGCGCCATGGTGATCAATACCGATGCAACCGTCCTTTTCATGACTATATGCCCCTCTCTTTTTACGACCACGCCTTCCAGTGCTCTTTTGATAAACGACCGGTCTCTCCCACGGTTCAATCGGACCAGCACATACTCGAAAAAGCGGATGCGGCTCCGGATTGACTACATTCACGATTTTGCAGCAGCACTTTCGATCACGCCGCCTCAGTTTGCTTTTCAGGTGGCACATTTCGTACGATAACTGGCCCGCCGTCACATTCAGCCTAGCACAGCGCCTCTTCCTTCCAAGCTTCCCCGCATCAAAATGATAGCCCCTCTTGACTGATTCGTTGTATATGCACTGGAGGTATGAATCAATTGATGTAACCGGCCTCAAACAGCTCCTGAACCTCTCCAACTGCGGGTGATGGCTGTAACCGCCGGTCCTGTTCTTCAGAACCGCCCGGGCAAGCAACGCCTCGCGCCAGAGTGCCACCAATCCCTTCGCATCAAGATAGCACGGATTGAGGCTCCATAAGCGCATGATCAACCCCTCGCTGGTGGTTGTCCAGGAAGCCCGCCATAACATGTGGCTGACCCCTGAACCGGTCGCATCCACCAACCTTCCGCTCCACCAGTACAAGGTTGGTTCATATCTTGATCAAAGGCGTCTTGCGATTGCAGAGCTGTATAGCCAAACCCCACGGATCCCGCAGCATGGCAACCACATCGCCCTGCGGCGTTGTAAACTCCTCGAGGAGTGTTGCTCCAGACGCCCTGAGTTTCTTTATCGCCGCGGGCACATCGGAACATACAAATGCCAGATGCAGGACAAGCGGGTCCATGGATTTATAATCAGGCACTGATGCCTTAGGGTTATTGTATATTTCGATCATCATCGTTCCTGAGGAATCGGCCAGGAAACGCGTCCGCGCTTCATTATCCACCGAGCGCACTATGGTGAAACCAAAATGCTCACAGTACCACGCGGCAGTCTTCACTGGATCGGTTACCTGGTAGCCAAGATGCTCAATCTTCATCCGTCTCTCCTCGTGTTGTTTCTTCCGATTACCATTCTATGTCCCCTCCCCGCGCACCACAATACAATGCGCAACATTGCATCCGGATGCGACTATCGGGCCAGTTTCTTCACTTCACAGTGGCGGAAACAGCTCTGAACATGATCATTAACCATGCCGGCTGCCTGCATGAATGCATAGCAAATGGTGGAACCGGCAAAGCTGAATCCTCTTTTCTTCAGGTCTTTACTCATCATATCGGATTCCTTTGTGCTGGCCGGAATCTCAGCCAGTGATCGCCATGCATTCTGCCTGGGTTGGAAGTCAACGTAGCGCCATATGAAAACATCAAACGAGCCGAATTCAGCGGTGATCTCCATCACTCTTCGCGCATTGTTGATCGCGGACTCAATCTTCATTCGATTGCGTACTATTCCGGGGTTTGCAAGAAGGCGTCGAACGTCAGTCGCACGATATTCCGCGATCACTGCAGGGGCAAAGTCCTGAAATGCCTTCCGGTAGTTCTCCCGTTTCCTGAGGATTGTCAACCAGCTGAGGCCAGCCTGTGCGCCATCCAAAACAAGAAACTCGAACAAGCGCCTGTCATCGTGCAAAGGCACACCCCATTCATGGTCGTGGTATTCAACATAGAGTGGATCAGCAACACACCATTGGCATCTCTTACTCATGAATGTTCATCCGGCTCTCCAATCCTGACTGCTGCTGTGCGGCTTACGCTACGGCGGTCAATCAACACTCAGTTGATTGCGACTAATTCCTTTGGTGCAAGATTACTCGCCATTGTCCAAACGGCGGCTTCCATCTCCGTGACCCTAAACACCGCAATGACGTCCCGCCCATACTGAGCGACAATTGGCTTGAGGAAAGGCCTGCTGGAAATGATCTCATCCAGCAGTTTCATGTTCTTCTCTTTCACGGCTATCCCGTTCACGCGTACCTGCACCATATTCTGGGGATCGCCATTGTAGAAACACAGCTCCACGTTGGGATTCTCCAGAAGTTGTTTATAGACATCTTTCGTTGCGCCGGTGTGAAATATGATGCCCTTCTCGTCAGCCCGGTACATCCACATCCATCGAACGTGCGGCTTATTGTCAACGCACGTAGCCAACGTGCAAGACAAGTTCTTGTTGATATGCGCAAGGATCTCATGTTTCGTCATAACGTCCTCCTTTAGCTAGTGTGGTGTCTATGCAATGTCCTGCCTGCCCGTCAGCTGGTAGAAGACACGTCGATAGAGTACAGGGATACACAACTCGTTACAATTCCTATCGCAATCACGCAATTCGCCAATGTTCCATGCAAGGTCCATGCAATCATTCCTGGCATAGATCAACCCGTAGACTTTCTATTTTTCGCATGATATAATCGGCCGGCAGTGCAGTGACTCAGTATCGTATTTATGGGAGAGACTAATGACAACACTCTATGTATATTCCGGCACCGGCAATTCACTATGGGTCGCGCGGAAGCTTGCCCTTGAAATGGGATCGTCGGACATAAGGCCAATGTCAATATCCACGGACCATCCCATCGAATGCGGATCCGACGTCATCGGCATAGTGTTTCCCGTCCACATGTGGGGTGTTCCACGGCGGGTTTTGGGCTGGATCAACCGACTGAAACCAATCGACGGAACGTACTACTTTGCGGTTGCCGTCAACGCGGGCCAGGTGGCAGCAACGTTGCTCCAGGCTGCACGTGTCATGAGCGGGCGCGGCATTACCCTTTCATCCGGGTTTTCAGTCACAATGCCTTCCAACTACCTGCCATGGAACACCACGGCTCCGATTGAGAAACAGCAGCGGCTCTTTTTGGACGCCTCCGTGAGAATCGCCGCCATAGCTTCTGCTGTGAAGGACAGGAGAGTGCTGGCGATGGAAAAGGGACCGCTCTGGCAAAACATTGTTTTCACCTGGCTCTACAGACTCGCTTTCTCTCAAGTTCCGCATTTGGACGACAGATTCTGGGCCGATGGAAATTGCGACGGGTGCAGTCTTTGCGCACGAATCTGTCCCGCACAAAACATACAGATGCAGAAAGAGAAGCCAAAGTGGTTAAATCATTGCGAGCAGTGCCTCGCGTGTATCCAATGGTGCCCAAAGGCATCGATACAGTACGGCAAGAAAACCGTCGCGTATGAGCGGTATCACCACCCTGAAATCAAACCAGGCGATTTGATCAAAATGGTCACGTAAGAAGGATTAATGCGCAACGGCTTTTTCATTCATCTCGTCTCCGCAAACCGACTGAATGATCAGCCCCGAATGTCTCGGTTACAGGTCCGTATTGACTACGAGAAACATTGAGAAGAGCGACAATAAATAGACTATTGCATCAATCCAAGCCATATCATATACTCAAAGGTATTGGAGATTTCTAATGAATGGTTCAAGAGTGGCTGTCGCCGACACCAGGATGGCGTTTTGGCTCAGAGCCAAGGGGATGAAACACAAGTTGTTCGTCCTATACTTTCTGATGTTTCTGCTGCCGGTGGCGTATTTCCTGTATCTGATCCTTCAACTGCAGTTGCGCGTGGACCCGGCGTCTTTTTTCTTCACCAGGCTCAGCCTGCTCATAGGAATTCCGGCGGCCATAGTCATGTCCGTTTCGGCTTTCATCCTGATGTATCGCTCTGTTGGCTCAATTGAGACGGCCACACATGCAGCGGAGTCGTTTATACACCACATTCACCCACTAGCTCCGCATCCGGTTGAAACTGCGGATGAAGCCGAAAAGATCTCACGTTATGTCAGCGACATGATTTCGGAACTGAAGGAGAAATTCACAGACATCGACCGTTACGCTGAAGAACTGAATTCGGCCAATAGAAAGCTGATGGATTTGGCCATACATGACGGTTTGACGGGCCTGTTCAATCACAAGCAGATGAAGTATTCGCTCGCCATGGAAACCGAGCGGGCATCCCGCTTTAGACACCCACTGAGCATTCTCATACTCGATCTGGACAATTTTAAGGGTTTCAACGACACTCACGGGCATCCCGTCGGCGACCGGGCATTGCGAGAAATCGCCCAAATCCTCAAGACCAGCATCCGCAAGGTGGACATTCCAGCACGCTACGGCGGAGATGAATTCCTGATCATTCTACCTGAGACGGCACGGGCTGAGGCATATGCCATTGCCGAGCGTCTTCGCGTAACGGTGTTCAACCATCCGTTTCCGGTTAATGCAGACGGACTTACTGGGCACATGACAATCAGCGTTGGAATTGGTGAGCTTATCAATGAGTCCCTCAGCAGCACAGACCTGCTCTCGCGGGCGGACGCCTGCCTCTACGAGGCGAAGCAATCCGGACGAAACCGTGCTTGCGCCTGATTTGTTTTGATGTTGTAATCCAACCGCTATATCGCCAACATACGGCCCATGAAGATAGTGTGTTCGGGCAATATGCCTTTTGCAAAGGAAGCATTCAGCACCTTAGGCGAAGCGGTCGTGCTGAAGGAGCGATCGATCAGTCCCGCAGACGTCAGAGATGCGGATATTCTGGCCATACGCTCCACCACAAAGGTCAACAGAAACCTGATTGAAGGCAGCCGGGTACGGTTTATCGGGACTGCAACCATCGGATTCGACCATATCGATACCAGTTACCTTGCAACGAGGAACATTACCTGGTGCGCCGCTGCTGGCTGCAACGCAAATAGCGTTGCGGAATACGTTGTCTCTGCGCTTCTGCATTTGGCCAGGCATCAGGGCCTGACGCTCGCCCATCAAACCATAGGCATTATCGGGGTAGGCAACGTCGGACGGCGGGTTGCGGAAAAAGCTGCTGCACTTGGAATGAGAATACTCCTGAATGACCCGCCGCGGGAGAGGACTGAAGGCAACAAGTCTGACTTTGTTTCGCTCAGCAAACTCCTGAAGAAATCAAATATTGTCACTATGCATGTGCCGTTGACCAGCTACGGGGCCGATTCCACGATACATCTGGCTAACCGTGAGTTCTTTTCGTGCATGAAGCCTGGCTCCATATTCATCAACTCGGCACGCGGCCCGGTCGTCCAGAACGAAGCTCTGTTTGAGGCAATGGACAACGGTACCGTCAGTCATGCCGTAATAGACACATGGGATCCGGAGCCTGACTACCCGTCAGATCTGCTCAATCGTGTAGACCTCGGAACTCCACACATAGCGGGATACTCTTTCGAGGGGAAAGTCATGGGAACCGCCATGGTATACCAGGCGGTTTGTCGTTTCCTCGGCATGGAACCACTCTGGAATCCAGACGCGTCCATGCCGCCACCTGCCATTCCAAGGCTATGCGTTGATGCAGCAAACAGGAGCGACGAAGTCGTGCTGTGGGACATCATAAGCAGTATCTACAACATCGGGGATGATGATCGCAACCTGCGATCTCTCAACTCGAGCGACTGCGCGCAGCGAGCACGCCATTTTGACGATCTGCGCAGGAACTACCCGGTTCGGCGTGAGTTCCGCTATACCAGGGTGGTGCTGAAACACGCGTCTGAATCACTTGCCAGGTCCGTCGCGGAACTGGGCTTCAAGCCGGCCTGACGCCGGTGGACGGATTGCATAGCAGCCACCTGCTGGAGGAAGATGACCGGCATGGATGCGGCAGAAGGGACGTCCCGCAACAAGCACCGGTTTGTTCAATATTCCTGAACGCAATAAGTTAGCGGTGGCGCGTGACCAAGACCGTGGAGCCCTGCTATTTCTTCTCCACTCCGGCTGTCTCAGGCATGAGTATGGATACTGCCATACTGTTCGTGGATAGTATCGATGCGGCAGCGGATTTCACCGATGCCGGTATCAATGCGCTCATTCGCCCTTTGACATCAAAGGCATACCTGTATCCGAGTCCATACAGTTCATTGACAGCACACTCCACTGCAATGCCGAGGTTGTCCTGTAAACTCATTTCCTGGGCCGCTATAAGTTGTTTCCGGGCACGTTGAAGTTCATCATCACGCAGCCCCCTGGATACAATCCGTTCGATCTCCAGACGAACGAGGTCCTCAACCTCGGCAATCTTGTCGGGCCCGACTCCAGCGTAGAATGCAAACATGCCTGGATCGAGCCCGGCCCTTTGGTAAGACCCGACAAAATAGGCCAGACCGCGCTTCTCCCTGACCTCGCAAAACAGGTCAGAAGACATTCCACTCGTTGCTGAAGCCAGAACTTTCAACGCATCCAGTCGTGGATCAAGAATGCTTACACCAGGAAAACCCATCAGTAGTATTGCCTGTGACTTAGGAACTTTCAATTCGGCTCGTGCCGGCAGGACCGGCTCAGATTTAACCATTGTCCTGCCGGGTGATTTCCCGGCTTTCACGCGCCGCAGAACGCGCGAGGCAACCCGAGCCGCATTCTCTTGTGTAATGTCGCCGAAAATGGATATCGCCATGTTTCCCGACACCACGAAATTGCGATGGTGTTGCACAACGGCATCCCTCTCGAGCTTCCTGACGGAATCAGGAGTCCCAAGATCAGTCCAACTATAGGGGTGGTTTGAGTGTATCATTGAAGACAGAGCTTCCTGGGCCAAAAACATCGGTTCTTCGCGCGATGCTTCCAAAGATGCAAGCTGAAGCGCTTTCTGTCTCTCAACCTCATCCACCGGGAAAGATGGCGCGGCAAGGGAATCCGCAAATAGATCGGCATATCCGGCGACGTCCCCGGTCAGACAGCGCCCGCTCAATCCGAAGCTGTTTCGGCCTGAAAACGGGCTTAGTGCTGCCCCGAGACTGTCGATGGATGTCGCAATCTGAGCCGCAGTCCGCGACCCGGTCCCACGGACAAGCAGGTTTGCCATGAGGGTTGTGATTCCGGCAGTCCTGGCGGTTTCAGAGAGAGATCCGCCTTTGCAAGCCACACAGATGTAGACAAACGGAAGCTTATGATCCTCCCTTGTGATAAGAGGGATTCCATTTTGAACCATCATCCTTTTCACATCGCCCGCAGGGCTCTGTATTGCTGTCTTATCGACCTTGTTGCTTGCAGACGCTGGCAACAACTCCACAATGGTTTCATTTTGATCCGTCAGATACTTGCCGGCAACGGCGCGGACAGACTCAGGACTGACAGCGTTCAGTTCGCGCAGATATGCCAGAGAGAACGTCGGATTATGCGCAACCATCTCTCCGGAACCAAGGTCGTTGGCCTGCCCCGACATTGACTCCAGATTGCTTAACTCAGAAATCATCAGGATCCGTACTGCCTTCCGGACCTCCTCCGCGCTGAACAACCTGGTTCGCCAGGTTGAAAGCTGCTCCCTGACCGCCATGACAATCTCTTTCTCGTTCACAGGATCAAATTGAATGCTGATTCCGAACAGACCGGGCTCAAATGGTGTATATGACGAAGCGCTGATGCTCTGTACCAACTTCCGGCGATGCTTGATCTCGCTGACCAGTCTCGAACTGTCACCCTGCCCCGCGATAACCGCGAGAACATCGAGCGAAGGTACATCCCTGTGGGAAAGACCAACCGTATGATACGCCCACTCCATACGCGCGACATTGTAGGCTCCGCATTCTTTCACAAAACGGGGGCCTGACTGGGTGGGTTCAGCGGGAAGAAAGAGCGGCTTGCATGATACGCGTTCAAATCCAGAAAAGATCCGGCGGAGCTCGGATTCCACTGCATCCCCATTGATGTCGCCTACGATGACCGTAATCATGTTGTCCGGCGTATATCGCCTCGAATAATATCCGGTCAGGTCCTCACGGCTGATCTTCTTCAGTACTTCCTCGTAGCCTATGACAGGGAAACGATACGGATGAACCGCGTAGGCGGTCCGCCACATCATCTTGTCAATAACCCTGTCGGGATCATCCCTGTTCATGGCGATCTCTCGCCGCACGACTTCCTTTTCCCGTCCGCACTCTTCTTCAGGAAATGTCGAATTCATGACCGTGTCTGAGAGAACATCGATACCGACCTTCCATCCATCAGCCGGAAGGTCGGCGAAAATCACCGTTCGATCCTGGCTCGTATACGCGTTGACCTTTCCACCGACGTCGTCGATGTCACTTGTAATCTGAGCGGTAGTCCGTTTCTTTGTACCCTTGAAGATCATATGTTCGACATAGTGGGACAGTCCGGAACCAAGGTTTTCATCTTCATGAATCGCGCCGGTTCCAATCCATATTTGAACAGCAACAACCGGCGCGGAATGATCCTCCTTGATCAGACAGATCATGCCGTTGTCGAGGACGAAACGGTGAAGCTCCGATGAAGAGGCATCAAGGGCGGCCAGCTTGTCCAAGCCAGTCTGTTCGCCATGTACCGTCAAGCAGATGAATTGTAAAGCCGCACAGAGAATGAGACGATTGATCATCGTGCCTCCGGTGTTATTTGCAGAAACAAGGGACTGGTTGCGGAAATAGACCACACTCGCACTATTGAGACAAGGAAGTTCGTTGGCTCTTGCCGCGCGGACGCCTTGGTTTGACTGTCTTGTTCTTGATCGATTCCGGCAGAAAAGGCCGGACAAATGACTCCTCAAAGTCAAAACCACCCGCAAAATCATCCTTCTTGTCCGATTCCTGTTTTCCAAGAACGCCCTTGTTTACAAGATTGAACACGATTTCACCGATATCTTCGGTCCGTTTGATTCCCCATGTATTAAGGACCCTTTTGGCGATGGGTCCAAACTCCTCCATGGCATAGCTCCTGACGCACTCAAGAAGCTCACGCCCGGTGATGTGACGGGGCTTGGGAGTGTCAGGAGTCTTCTTCGGCATCTTGGCGGCATAGTCAAGAGTTTCCCGGACAAAGCCGTAGGCATCGCGGTCATAGCGCGAGTCTTCCAGAATAATGAGGTCGACTGCCTCTTCGAAACTCGAACATTGCATGGCTTTACGTCTCCTTGACTGATGCTGCGCAACGATACCGCAGTCCCCTGCCAAATTTCAAGACATGATTGTCCGGGGAAGAGGAATAGTTGGACGCTCACAACGTGGACGTGTATCATGAAACTAATGTCAGCAACGGAAATCAGATGGATACTGTTTGACCTGGGAAACGTCCTTGTCGACTACAAGCCGACGGGGTTGGGAAAGGCCGCCGCCTTTCTCGGTGTCGGCATGGAGGACTTTTGCGGCTTTCTGGCCGGGACAAAAGCAGCCAACCAGACTACCACCGGACAGATTACGCCCGAGGATTTCACTGCGATGCTCAGCAGACGGTTCCATCGTCCGGTGACAAGGCAGCTTGTCGTCAGTTGGTTCGGCCCGGAAATCGCACAGGTATATGACGGTATTCCCGAACTCGTCACATCACTTGCCACAAAGTACTCCTTAGGCATCCTCTCCAACACTTTCTTCGGTCATTGGGATTACTTCATCACAACAGACCTGGCAAAACTGTTCAAGGTAATGCTTCCATCCCACCTCATCGGCTATGTCAAACCGGACCCTATGGTTTACCGCGAAGCATTGAACCGGATCAGGGCGGATCCAGCCTCTGTCCTGTTTATCGACGACAGGGAAGAGAATGTCATTGCAGCCAAGGCAGTTGGAATTAATTCATTCCAGAGTCGCGCACCAGGGGAAACCATCAAGGGACTCCAAGAACTCGGAATACTACCGCCATGCAATGGTCCTGTTTCTCACAGGTAGTCAAAGCCTCAGTTCCTCGACCTCGCTTTTCTCCACAATACCGCCGAGCCCGGCAATGAACTGCTGGAGATCGAACTTTGGGCCTATCTCGATCCTGGCCGTGAACTTGCGCTCATGTATCGAGTATGTTCCGCCAAAGAGAGCGCCGCGCCCATGCTTCCTGGTCTGCACATCCAAACGGTATTCTTCACCCACCCGCCTTATTGTCGCTGCCAGATGAGCATCCTTCAGATACCTTGAAACACCGGCCGCGGCATCGCGTTCCGAATCCACACGCAGACACAACTTGATGCAAGCACGGCTGAACATGCCCGGTGTGCATCTTTCTGCAACTGAGACGAAGAAGGCGTCTGGTGATTTCTCACGACTCAACATCGGCAGCAGTCGCAAGAGTGCATTGTTGTCCCACGCCTTGATTGACATTACCGTCTCGCCGCCCAGGATTCCAAACCTGTCTTTACTGTCGCCCACCGAAAATATCTGCTCCTCGACTGAAAGAACATTGTCGACAAGCTCAGGAGCATTCGACAGCAGCTGCTTGAACACAAACGCATTCGCCCATTCAGACTTTACTCCGGAAAGGCCGGGGCCAAGGTGGAACATGACTGGTACTTTCCGCAGGGACTGCTTCCGTTTGGCTAGAATCCTGAGCGCCTCCATCTGCCCTGCCGATTCAGGAGAATGCTTCAATATTCTCGTCTTCTGCCCCGCATCGACACATGCGCCGCAGGCCAGGCATGTGCCACGCCTTCCGCTGCCGCCAAGGCAATAGCCACTATCCTTGAACTCTTTGCCGCGGTTGTATTGCGAATAAAGAAACTTCCCGGATATACGCGGCGTTACAAATTCCAGCGGAAACTGGCAGTCGCTTTGCTTTTCGCCAAGGAAGCCATTGTTCCAAACGCCATTGTTCTCCATCCATCGCCGGAACCAATCCCACCAGCGGGAATCCAGATGTCCGTCGTAGCAGCACCCCTCTCGCGCCATCTCGATCACCGGATCGCACAGCCAGTATCCGCCCAGCGCCATGACCTGTGACAAGCAGTACTCTGACCATGTTGTCGCAAGCCGGAACTCGAGTCCGTTATCATTGCAGGCCGATTCGACTTCCCTGGTTATCGGATCCCACTCCGCCCTGTTGAGCATCAGGCGATGGTATCGCATGGGAGTCCACGGCATACGCACGAGCAGCCCGCAACTGCATATAATCCGTGTGCCTGCTCTTTCTGCATCCATACGGGCTTTAACCCTCCCGCAGAATGCGCGGAATTCATGCAAGTCAGACGCTTCCTCATCGCCTGTAAGGATGAAGAACAGCTTCAATTCGCGTACGCGCTGAACGATCAACTCGTTGACAACCGAGTCAATTGCCTTTACGGAAAGGCTCTTGTTCAACCTTGCCCTCTGCCGCTGGCTGATGCCCTCTATCCCAAGGGTGAACGATCCTTTCCCGGTAATGATTTCAGCCTGCATCACTTCCGGGTCTTCGTAAAGGGTATCTACACGCTGGCTCTTCAGCGTGACATGCTCAAAAAGGCGATTGAGCCCCATCAGAAGCTGGTAAAACTCCGAGTGCGAACTGACGTTGAAGCCGTAGAGATCAAGCGTGCTGCAGCCCTGTGCCCGCTTCAGCGCAACCGCTTGTTGCAGCAGTTCACCGGCGGGTATTTCGCGGTATGGCTTTCGATCATAACCTTCAAAGCAAAACGAGCAGAACGCCGGACACCCGAAGGACACTTGCAGCCGCGCAGTCTCCGATACATCACTATTCAACATGGGAAAATCCGTGGCAGCATCAGCTGCGGATGGTTCCGCTACTATGTTCGGCTTCACTTTGACCGTTCCGGGTTCACCTGCAACCCATAGCCCGCGAATCTTCCCTGCCGCCAGAGTCAGTCGTCTTCGTCTGGATAGATCCTGGTGAATCTTAGAGTGAGACTTGAGCAGTGCGCGAACAAGTTTTGTGACTTCCCCCTCACCTTCACCAAAGAAGACGGCATCTGCAATGCTATCACCATTACCGCGGATGATACTCTGGGCGGCCATGGCATTCGAACCGCCGAGGACTATCGGCGGCCATTCCCCACCTCGCTCACTCGACATCACAGGGATACCGGAATGAATCAATAAATACGGCAGATTGATCAATTCCAGGACATAGGAATTGGACACCAGCACCAGGTCAAACTCGTCCATGGTCCGGCAGGACTGTATCCCGGTCAGCAGCGGCATGTCGTTTTCTTCCAGAAGCCTCCGATCCTGGTATGGGCTGAAGAAATACATATCGACATACGCGTCTGGAACGGCGCGCCGGACCGCATCGGCGAGAAACAGGTGGGATATGGAGCGGTCTACGTCGCGGAAGGGCGAGAGCCTGACGATAAGGACCCTCAAGGGAGCGGCGTCAAATGGGCCGTTGTCAAAAGTTGGATTTGGCCAGGGGCGATACAGGTCCGCCTGCTGCAGCCGCGACGCATTCAGCCGGAAGAATTCGCAGTAATCAGCCATTGTTATCCAACCCCTTATCGAGAGAACACTCGCGTCGTTTCATTTACACAGACAATGATGAGTGCTTGTTACGCCTTCCTGTGTCAGGAGTCCAGCCTGTAGCTTCTCCTTGCTCCGATCACGAAGCTCTTGCGTACCCGACATTAGGGAACATTAGGGACAGACGACCTGTGTCGTAACCATGACTGATGCGTGATTCTTTGCGTCGAGCTGTAATAAGAATCGAGTGAAGTACCTTCCGAGAGGCGATGAATGTGGTTTGGTCGGGGCGGAAGGCGGTAGAACGGCGTCGGATACAGAATCTGGACACACCTCGGCCTGATATCAGGCTGGTCGGGAATGACAAAGGGCTCAGGATCGTAGAATCGGTTGCAGTCGCAGGTCGCGGAGCGTACAGAGCGCCGACCATTCCCCGAAGCGTATCTCCTTCGCACCCGACTTACGGTTCGAGGAATTCAGAAGTCGACTTTTCCGGAAAAAACAGCAACTATTTGAAAGTATTTGTCTGTGCCCGGTTGTTGGCCCCGGTTGTTGTAGGATACTCGGACGAAACAGGAACGCACAAATTGGATGGGAGCGTCATGATCAACCCGGAACGGCTTTGGACATTCACGGCCCACCACGCCCTACGCGGTTTCTACGATCATGTCCGCCTGCTGCCGGCTCGCGTGTTGGGACGGTGGTTCTGCGTGGACCGGCGGGACGGACGTGCGTTGTGGGAGCGGCGGCACGGGCGTCCCGACAGTGTTGTGGGCATTGGTGACGACATGATCGTCGCCGCCGAGATGACCTCCGCCGGGATGTGGACGGGCCAACTGGGGTGTTACGGTATTTCGTTGGCCACCGGGGAATTGCGGTGGACCTCCCACGCTAACGGCTGGTGGGGCCGCGTTCTGCGCGGGCTCGACTTCCTGCCGTTTTTCTCCAACGAACTCCGGGATGCGCCGATCCGCGTGGAGGGGCTTGAATGCACCTGTGCCAGCGGGCGCGTGCTGGACGTGCGGACCGGCCGGCAAGTACGGCGAATTCCCAGGGAAAACGTGCCGAATCAGGTGCCGGCCCAGACGGATGTGGAACAACTCTACGCGGGAAAATTCCTGGATGTGCCGACGGCGGTTCTCGTTTCGGAGGAGCTGTGGCTTTCCCATCCGCCTTCCCACAGGCAGGTGCCGGGCGATTTTGCACTGCATGCACGGGCGGACGACGGCACGGTGCGCTGGCGTTTTGATCTTCGCGCCACCGGGTACCACATGAGCGACCAGAATTACTTCGCCTATCGCTACGTTCGGCCGTTTGTTTACATCGTGGTATCCGAGGAACCGTGCCGGCGCCCGCATCCGACCCAAGAACATTACGTCGTTCCTAACCCGACATTCTTCCACCTGCTGGTCGTGGATGCCCGCAATGGCGTGATCATTCAGGACATCCGGCTGGGTGACCGGCGGCGCGAGGAGTGCCGCATTGAGGATGTAGATGACCGGAGCATTCTGATGTCGGCTGGTTTGAACGTGTTATGGCTCTTTGAAAGAAGTGACGCCATGGCAACCAGAACTCATGATTAGGTACAAGTAGGACGCCCGAGTTTTGAATAACGGAACCGGCGTTTTGGAGGAAACCTATTGGGGTCGTACCATAAAATGACACTCAATGGTACTTGAGGCATTTCTTCCGCTTCTCTCCGGCCAGGTGAGAACTCCGTACCGTCAGAAAGCTATTTCTTATCAATCGGGACGATGATGGGCGCGGGAGGAGCCTGAATTATGGCTCCTGCCGGGTAAACCGGCAGGGAGCTGAGGAGGCGACATGAAGACAGTATGGGTGATTACGAGCATGCTGGTGATTGTATGTTCCGGGCTCGCGGGATGCGGAGGCTCGTCTGAGCCACCGAGCCTGATTGAAGCCGCCGCGACAGTGTCCACCGGGCAGGGCGTTCCGGAGGCAAAGGGATATGCCGCAGGCGATGTCCCCCACAAGTACGTTCGCATGACCGGTGTGGGTCAAGGCGGGATAGGCCCTGTTTATGGCGCTCCTGCGGGCGCGTACGCGCAATCGGTGGATGAACTCCAGGTCGTCCTGGTCGTACAGGCCGAACGGAAGATCCATACTGGAATAGCGAAGGCATACACGGCCGGCGTGCTCGAACTAGTGACCGTTGAACAAGACTATGTAATCCGCGACGCGAAGACGGCGGCCCTGCTGCTGGGGCCGGTCACATTCCGCGGAAAGCTGACGTCTCTGCCTGACAGCGTTATGCTGACCGACCAGGAGATCAGCGAACACGTTTACTACGACACCCCGCCTGATGCCGATATCGCCGAGTGGATGAGGCAGGTGGTGGAGCCGTAATCGCCTTCAAAGAGTTTCGCGAGCCTGTAGCGGCGCGGAGAAGTCGCAAGGCTTACCGGTCCGACCCTGTACCGCGTGAAGCCGAGAACCCATGGATGACCCTTCTTCCTTTCCCTGTGGGATTGTCGAACGTATGGTCTTGGCCCGGAAGTCGGTCATGAAGGCGGAAAGACTTCCAAGACGGAAAAGTCGACCCAGTACAAGGCGGAGGCGTTGGGAATGTCGGACAGGATGGCACTGCCGATTTCCGCCGCCGGGTCTTTCAGGGCCTCCCACCAGATTCTGTCATCCGGGTAGCCGTACTGGAATGCGACCGGGGATGGGGCAAAGTGTCTTCCCCAGGCGGTGAACTCATCCACCATTTGCTTCATGCTGGTGAACTGATGGCTGTCGTCCACGAAGACGATCCCGTCGCGGACCGTGGGCGGCATCCAGCCGAAGTCCCAGTGCTTCAGAAACAGGCCGTAGGACGGTTTGTGGGCTCGTACAGCTGCCATCCAGGCACTGGCTTCCTCGTCCGTGACTGGCCGGCCCCCAGCTTTGTCGCCTTGGGAGTGATACCATTCCACGTCCACACCGAAGCCGATTACGCAGGGATGCTCGCCGTAGCGGCTCAGGACCAGGTCGATCACTTTGAGCATGTCGGCATCACCCGGCTCGACCTGTAGCCAAATCTGGACGTTGTTGGTATCGAAATAACTCAGGGCGGCTTCGTTGTCGTCCGTCTTGCCAAAAGAGACGTTGGGGTCGTCGCTCGTGCCGGGGAAATTCAGGTGGGCCCGGTTGCCTTCGATTTCGCCGATGATCCAGATGCCCATCGCCATCGATGCGGGGAATTTATCGGCCATGCGTTCGGCCACCGAAACCCAGTAGGCCGGTCCCCGATCACGGTTGTGGCCGTAAATGGAGAAGCGAAATCCAGCACCGATGGGATTAGGTTTCGGGTTGTCATGGCCACAGGAAGAAAGGAGAATAACAGGAATCAAGAAGAGAAGGATGAGATATTTCAACATGCCATTCCTTTTTGGAGCAGTGTGGTTGTGCATGCCTTAGCCTGCGCCGAACACGCTGTCGTGTAAAGCACCGTCTGCCAGTCGGCCACCAGCCGACATTTCCAATATGACCCACCCTTCACAACAACCCGTGCACAATTCCGTCCCGTCGCGCGCTATGTTACCCCGCTTCGACGTACGAACAACCCTTCTTTGTCACTGTTTGACCGGCTTTCCGGCTTTAGGGGTGATGGCTTCTGCTCTTGATTGCGTTCAGCCCCGTCTTCGACCGAATGCAGACAGAGCATCGCCTCCAGCACTTCTCTTTCCCGTGGTCTGCCTCCACAACCTCGTTCTTGCATTACCCGCTGAGTTCTGTCACCCTTCCACCATGCGAGCTTCTTCGTGCCGGTCCTTCCGGGCGTGTGCCCGTACTGTCAGAGAAGCTATTCCTTGCCAGTCGGTCTTGCAGGTAAATCATCATAGGCTATGAAACCAAATCTACTTCTTAAACATAAACATGGTGCGATAATTCACGCGGCTTTCGCTCTTCTATTCCTGCTGACTACCATGACCCTGAAAGCTCAAACCCCAGCGGATTTTTCGGGGAAATGGGAGTTCGACAAAAGCAGGAGTGGTCCCGATGTGGCAGAACCGAATTATGACGGCACTGTGATCCTGGAAATTGCGCAGAGCGCCACCAACATATCATTTGTCGAAATCTATATCCATCCCGACAGATCGGATTGGAAGACATCTGCTGAACTGTATAACCTTGACGGAAAGGAGCAAGTCAGGAAGGACAATTCCGGCACGAATAGAAGGTCTACAAGATGGGCGCGGGATAAGAAGGTTCTTACCATAACGAATCTAGACACACAAACTGAAGATGGAGTTTCGCAGGATTTCAGTGTTGTTGATTCTCTTGCACTCTCTGATGCAGGACAAACGTTGACGATTGATCGATATCGCAAGAACCCTGTTACCGGGGAAACAAGAGCCAAGAAGGTATACCGTAAGAAATAGAGCGGGCTAACTGAACTTGGCATTTTCTAACATGAGTAACAGTTGGCTGCCAATGGCCGACGCCATCATCTTGGCGACCGCCCATGAACACGAGGCTACGCTTTGGACTCAGGATGTTCATTTCAAGGACATCGCCGACGTCAAATACTTCCCAAAGAAATAGACAATAACGGAGACAAGGGGAAGGTCCACATCCTACCCTTTCGCAAATGAACGCTTCTATAAGCGGTCATGGTGAAGGCTGAAATGGTCACTCCGAGACAGCTTGACCCTATTTCGTATGTCGGGCTATTCTGCTGATGACCACATGAAGAAACTGCCTTCGATAGCGATAGTGGCGTTTGTCCTGACCTGCGTGCTGGCGGCCAGCCTGATTGAACGGAGCGTCAGACGGCACAGCCCACGGCAGGCTGAAACGTCTGTTTCCGCGGTCGCGGCCAGGGAGTCGCCCCTTGTTGTATTCACGACCGTGGCTCTTGGCGGATTCCGCGGCCTGGTTATAGATATTCTCTGGACTCGCATAGCCTACCTTCAAGAGACTGGCGACTACGTCGAAATAGCCCAGCTTTCCGACTGGGTAACGAGGCTCGATACGCGCCTGCCTGTTGTGTGGGATTACAGTTCCTTCAACATGGCATACAATGTCAGCGCCATGTTCGCTGATCCGGCTGATCGCTGGCGATGGGTTTCGAAAGGCATTCGCATGCTGCGCGATGAAGCCCTGCAGTACAATCCTGAACAAGTGGTGCTTTACGACAGACTTTGTCGCATTTACCGGCACAAGCTTGTCGAATCGTCTGACCCGGCTCAGCCCTACTTCCGCCATGCATGGGCCAAAGAGATGAATGAGGCATTTTGCGGCCAGGGCTTGAAGCCAGGCGATATCGAAATTAGTCCGGCAACTGCCGCCAGGCTGAGGCAGGAATACAAGCTGCAGCCGTCGGTAATGCTGGATATTGATCGCCAATACGGCCCATTCGACTGGCGTCTTCCGGATCCGCACGTCATATACTGGGCGACACTGGGCAGTAAGGCAGAGCAGCGAAAGACAGATATTGTCTTTGACAGCATGATCTGCGAATCAATGGCAGAAACGGTCCTGCGAGGAAGAACTGTCGATTTTGATCCAGACGGCAATGAGCTTGCGACTGATGTGAGGCCTGATTCTCTACCGCATGCGCTGGCAACATTTGAGGCCACGGCTTCGAGACACAACCTCAAACTCGACAGCCACTCCGGTCTGGGTGTTTCCTACCGGAACTTCCTGAGGGAAGCTCTGGTCGCCTTCAATCGCAAGGGTCATGCAGCTGAAGCTAACAGGGTATTCCAAATACTACGGGATGACCTCCACGATTTTGGAACCGAGCGACCGATGGTTGACTACGTTAACACCATCATGAACTCACCAAAGATATCAGATCCAGTTGAGGCCGCCCGGAGACAGATCAACCAGCGTCACCAACATGATGAGTGAGGGTTTTGTTTGTCTGGCATCCTCTCTTCCTCTCGCAGCAGCGGTGCCATACAGGGCAGGCCCAGGGCGCTACTACTCAAACTGTTCTGTGCAGAAGCAGGCATGTCACCAGTCCCGCGCTCCCCAAGCTTTCACCTTGCGCTTCCTTCTTCGGAGTTATACAGTTGGGTCAATTTGTCGCACTTATCGGCCGGAACGATTCGGTAAGACAAGAAACTCATACGCAGATTTCTCCGATTAACGCAGATTAAGAGAGAATTAATTAGAAGACCATGAAATCGGCATTTCTGGATAAAATAGTTGAGCGCATCGACAGGATCGATCCCAAGAATCTGCAGGGGCATTTCCTTCATCTCGCGCAGGAAAAGGGGCTGATGGAGGCTATTTTCCAGGCTCTCCATGAAGGTGTTGTGGTTCTGGATGCGAATGGCAAGGTTTCCTACATCAACAAGTCTGCCGAAAGGATGCTGGGCATACAATCCGACACGGCTCTTGGCCGGCCTGCATCCCGCTATCTCAAAGGCATCGATTGGGACAGGGTGCTCGACCTCGATGCCGGCGAATGGTCGAAGATGATCAACTATGAACTTGAGCTCAATTACCCTGAGCGGAGATTCCTGAGTCTCTATGTTGCGCCTCTTTCGACCGAGGAAGACAGCCCGAAGGGCCTGCTCATAATGCTCAGGGACATCACCAAGGATCGCGAAGCCGAAGCCAGTGCGCTTGAATCAGAGAGGCTCAATGCTGTGCGCCTCCTTGCCGCAGGGGTGGCGCACGAAATAGGGAACCCGCTAAATGCCCTGAATATTCATCTCCAGCTCATCGGCAGGCAGATAGAGCAATTGCCCCCGAACAATCGCGACAGCATCCGCGAATCGTTGGACATAGCACGCGAAGAGGTGGCAAGGCTCGACATGACTATTACCCAATTCCTGAAAGCGCTCAGACCTGGATTTCCTGATCTTGCCCTTTCTTCAATCGAGGAGATACTGAAGAGTACTCTTAAGCTACTGGAGCATGACATCCGGAACAGGAACATCCGCGTTGGGATTTCGAGCCCTTCCGCTGTTCCAAGGATACCTGTCGACCCGCACCAGATCAGCCAGGCCTTTTTCAACGTAATAAAAAACTCGCTTCAGGCCATGCCCGATGGAGGTTCCATACGCATCGAACTCTCCTGTACGGACCGTTTTTTCAAGGTCGCGTTTCATGACACCGGAATCGGCATCGCAAAGAGCGCCCTTGGCCGCATCTTCGAACCATACTACACCACCAAGCCTGACGGCACTGGACTGGGAATGATGATTGTCCAGCGGATCGTTCAGGATCACGGGGGCGCCATTGAGGTACACAGTGAACAAGGTGCCGGAACCACTGTTACCATACTCCTTCCAGTGGTTGAGCGTGAAATGCGGCTCTTGAAATCAAAGTCTACCGACCCGGAGGTACCTGATAAATGAAGAAACCAGTTATTCTCCTTGTTGATGACGACCGTAATACCAGGCAGGGGCTTCAAAAAGCGCTTGCCGGGAAGTACGAAGTCGTTCTGGCCGAAAGTGCCGACAGGGCTCTTGAAATACTCAAGGAAACAACCGTCGATCTCCTGCTGAGCGATGTCAGGATGCCGGGTATGGACGGATTGACCCTTCTCCAGCGCGCGCTCGCGCGGTCACCGCAGCCGGTTTGCATAATGATGACCGCCTACGGGAGCATAGAAACCGCCGTCGAAGCCATGAAGCGTGGAGCCTCAGACTACGTTACAAAGCCATACAGCCTTGATGACCTGGAGATACGCATTGAGAAAGCACTGCGCTCAAGAACCCTTGAGGCGGAAAACGCGAGTCTGCAGGAGCAGCTGAACGACAAGCACGGCATGGAGAATATCATCGGTGAATCAGAACAGATGCATAAGGTCCTTGATCTGATACGCCAGGCCGCACCAACCCAAGCCTCGGTTCTTTTGCAAGGCGAGAGCGGAACAGGAAAAGAACTCGTGGCTCATGCAATACATCGCCTCAGTCCGCGCGCAAAGGGGCCTTTTGTCGCCGTTCACTGCGCGGCGCTTTCCCAGAACCTGATCGAGAGCGAACTCTTCGGTCACGAGAAGGGTGCATTCACGGGTGCCAACGAACGACGCATCGGCCGGTTTGAAATGGCCGACGGCGGGACTTTCTTTCTCGATGAAGTCTCCGAAATCCCCCTACCCACGCAGGCGAAACTTCTCCGAGTTCTCGAAGAACGCTGTCTCGAAAGAGTCGGCGGCGGCAAAACGATAACGGTCGACATCAGGCTCGTGGCCGCCACCAACAGGAATCTCAAGCAAATGGTCACTGACGGCCTGTTCCGCAACGACCTGTACTTCAGAATGAATGTGGTCAACATTGACCTGCCCCCGCTCAGGGAGCGAACACCCGATGTCGCGATCTTCTGCCGGCATTTCCTCAAAGAATTCAATCAGGCTAATGGGAAGAATGTGACCGACATTTCATCGGACGCGATGCACGCTCTGTCCACTTATTCCTGGCCTGGGAACGTGCGTGAATTGCGCAATGCGATTGAGAGAATGGTGATATTCTCGCATGGTACGAGGCTCACACTTCGGGATGTACCAGTTGACGTAAAGGCAGCCATTGGCAACACTCCAGACAGAAACGGGCATTCACGCTCTGTGATTGACGCACTTCCGGAATCAATGGACCAGGCGGAAAAGTCGATGATTTTGACGTCACTGAAACTCTGCAATGGCAACATAACAAGGGCTGCGCAGCGTCTCGGGATAAGCCGCCGGACCTTTCATCGCAAGCTGAAGCAGTATGGGCATTCCGGTGATGCGCCCGCCGCGCAGGATCTATCAGGTGCCACGGCATGACAAGCAACAATAGTGCGTATAACCTGATCAAGACTTCTCTAGTATGCATGGTCATCGTCGTCCTGGTGTGCACATACGCGGCGCGGAGGTTCTCCGGCCTCGTCAACCCCGAAGCCATGGAATATGCGCAAATCGCCAGGAATCTTTCCCAGGGTAAAGGATTCACGACTTCCCTCGTAAGACCGGTTACACACTGGTATCTAGCCAGAAGCGGGACCAATTCCGGCATTGTCCTTCAGCAGCCTGATGTTCTACACGGCCCCGTGTATCCGGCCGTTCTCGCAGCTGGTTTCATGCTGGCCCGCCCCTCTTTCGAAGCGGCCCCTGGAAACCGGCTGTTTGCACCCGAAACGTGGGTGATAGTTCCCGTCGGGATACTGCTGACCCTTGCAACGGGCCTGCTGATTCTCAACCTCGGCTCGACATTGTTCAGCCGGCGAATAGGCCTGGTTGCAATGCTGATCTATCTTTCGTGCGGGACAGTCCTCGCAGGAGGTATTTCCGGTGGTCCCTTACCACTCGTCACGTTCCTGCTGACGGCGGCTTTCTACGCCATCATGGTCGCCGTAATCCGCCAGCGTGGCGGCCATAGCGGAAGAAGCTGGCATCTACCCTTGTTGTTATCCGCCATCTTCTGCGGCCTTGCCTTTCTTACAAGGTACGCAACCCTGGCCGTCGTGCCTGTCTTTATTCTCTTTCTTGGCTTCGCATTGCGGAGACGCCGGGTTCCGGCACTCGCGATGTGGCTGTCCGTATTTCTACTGCTTATTGCGCCATGGATAGTCAGGAACATCAAGGTCTCCGGGGAGCCCTGCGGCCTTGCGCCATATACCGCGCTTTCTGAATCGCACGCATTCCCCGCCGACACGTTCGAGCGCGACCGTAATCCGGACGTTGACTTCTCGCTTCTTCTGCGAGTCGCCGACACGAAGCTCAGACGGAATTTCGGCCAACTGTATGATACTGATTTCCGTCTATTAGGAAGCGGGTTCGCGGTCTGCTTTTTCTTCGTATCGTTTCTGTACCGCTTTGTCCGGGATGAGGCTCACTTCTTCAGATGGTCATTGCTGGCAGGCATGGTCATGATGCTTGCGGCCGCCAGCGCCTTCGGGCAAGGCGTTGCGCAGATGATGTCGGTCTTCATGCCCATGGTAGCGCTGTTCGGAACGGCCTTCCTGTTTCTCATGATTACCCGTCTGGAATTGAACGATCCATTCGCCGATCTGGCCCTGGCCGTGATCGCGATCACGCTTACTGCCATTCCTGCCGTCTTATCTGCCGTGCAACCCATTTCCGCCGCGTCATTCGCAAATTCTCCGAGAATCATTCAGTATCTTTGCAGCCGTGCGCCAAAAACCGAGACAATCTGCACGGATATACCATGGGCCACATCATGGTACGCCGGGCACTCGTCACTCTTGCTGCCACTGACACTGGACGACATGGCTATGATGGATGGAGTTGATGTCCGGATCGGGGGATTGCACCTGACGCCAGAAACCGGCAAGGCATCCTATTCGGATATGGTTACCCTGACACAATACCGTTCCTGGCTGCCTATCCTGAACGGGTGGCTGCCTCCCACGGGATTTCCTCTGACGGAAGCGATAAGATTTCCGCCCGGGCGAAGGGATTGCATCTTTCTCTATCGCCCCTTGCCGGAATTGCCGGCAAGCGCCTTTCCCAACGCCGCCTCCAACGCACGGTCAGGCTGACCTCCCAGCTTGACCGATAGCTGGTATTCCTCCTTCGCCCTCTCAGGATCGGCAGGCTTTGTCAGAAGCAGTACCTGTGAAAAGTTATAGTGCGCCTCAGCGAGGTCAGGCTCAAAGCCCACCGCTGTCTCCAGTTCCATCCTTGCGTCACCGTACTTGCCAAGAGCGAGAAGGGCTGCACCAAGAACAACCCTCGCATTCGCGTCAGTAGGATCCTTTTCCACAAGTGATCTCAGCACCTTGACGGCTTCGTCATACTTCCGCGCACGACAATACAGGGTGCCGAGGAGTAAACCCATATCTGAATTGCCGGGTGACTTCTGAAGTCCATACACGAGAAGCTCCTCGGCATCAGCAAGCCTGCCATCTCGCACAAACCCCGCGGCTTCATGGAGGACATTCCTCGTCATCCGTTCGCCATCACTCTCCACGGCACCGGTTCGGCCGACCTCAGCGCGCCGCGAAGAGGCACCTTCGGTTTCCTCGCCACCAGCGCCAGGCTGTGCGGTCTTGACGGAATCCTTCCCGCCGGCAGTCGATTTGGCCTTCTCTTTCTCCCTGAGGCTCTTCTCCCTTGATGCGTCCCTGGCTGCCTTCTTGATCGCAGACTCTTCCAGGCGAACAACATCCTCCTCGAGATCACGTTTGTCTTTCTGCAGCTTCTTGTTCTCATCGTCAACCTGCTCAAGAAGTTTCTCCGTCGCTTCCCGGGTCTGCTTTTCGATCCGGGCAGACTGTTCAGCATCGCCCATGCTTGCAAGCTTCCGCTCGAGGTCCTTGCGCTGCCTGATCAGTGCTTCACATTTCTTGTTGAGTTCGGCGATCTCATTCTTCTCGGATCGTATAACCGGTGTTGAATCCGCCCGCGGCGCGGCAACCTTCTTTACATCCACAACCATCTTTGCCGGTGGCCTCGTAATTGCATAGAGATTCGACCGCATACTAAGGCGCTCGATCTCATTCTGAGGTTGAATGGTCAGGATCGGGGCGGCAACCGGCGAGTTGGCAGCAGTTGTCGGCCGCGGAATTGAGGCATTCGGGACCAGGTGCGGAGTTGCCGCATCAAGCTTGACGTTAAGCTCTTCTCCAAACCGCTCCTTTATGTCTTCCCGTTGCAGGAGGCTTCTCAGTTCGTTTGCACAATACGCAGACTGTCTTTGAACCACGCTCGCCTGGAAACTCGGATAGGTTTTTGCCAACTGCAGATATGAGTCCATCCCAGCGGAATAGAGTTCAACCGCCTCCTCAAACTTGCCGGCGTCACGCTGCTGGTCGGCCGAAATTACCGCTCCGCAGGCCTCCTGCTCCAGCCGGCGCTTATCGTCGGCAAAAGGCTGTCCCGGGCCGTTGCTCTGGCCAAAAGAAAGCGCTGGCCACATCAAAATCATACCGGCGCACAACCGGGCTAATCTCATAGTATTCATGCGCATCCGCCGTCGCTTGGGTTAAAAGCAGGAAAATGTAACCAGCTCTTATTGTCCACGCGTGACCGGAAATTACAAGGGTAATGTTGACTCTGCTGGACGAAGGATCGTATCCCGGGCAATTGACTTCGCTGATGTTTTCGGCAATAGTTGCGCCGTGACAGTATCGAACAAAGATTATCCCGGAGAAAGAGCCTGCAAGAGCCGGCGCTGCAGACGCCCAGGTGGCCGCAGCGCGGCTGCGCTTATGTTGATTCTGCTTCTGGTCGGCGTGGTTACCGTTCTTGTCCTTCATGCGCAGATGACCGCCGCAATGACTATGCGATATATGCAGACAAAACAGCTCAGGACCAGCCTGGTACTGGCTGCCTCAGATGCGGCATGGCTATTCTTGTCGGAGTCCGCAAAGAAGAGCGCCCAGTCGCCCGGCACCACAAATGCTCTGCCTGATCCGGCAAAGATCATTCTGCCGTCTGGCGTCGTTACTGACGTTGTTGCTACCGATCAGACCGAGGCCTTCCTCGCCACCATTCCAGGGTTGGGCAACGAGGCCATCGTGGGCCGGCTTTATATGGTGCAATCATCCGCAGCCGCGAGCGGCACCGTCGAACAGGTATCCTGCATTTATCGCAAGCCGAAGAACGGCGGAATTGAAGTCATGGGCTGGTATCAAACAAGGTAGGATCTATGAAGTACGCAAGGCAGAAAGGTTCCGCTCAGTGGGCATCGACCTGCTACGGCGCGGATATCTGCGACGGAACACTGGTCGTTGTCCGCGCGACTCGAACCCGGGCAGCCATCAACTGCGTAAGGATTGATCCGACTGATTCTTCTTTTCTGGCTGAAGCGAAGAAGAGCAGCGCAGTGGTCGCCGGATGCCTTTCGGAGCGGGAAAGCTTCAGCCGCTGGCTCAATGCGCCATTCCGGTCCACTCAAAAGGCGCAGCAGGTCTTCCCATCCCTACTTGATATTCAACTGCCATTCCCGCTGGACCAGTGCGTATATGCATTCCTGCCATGCGGACTGACGGAGACTGGAACAGCAAGGGCCCTGGCAATCGCAGCATTGTCATCCGAAGTCGGGAAGAAGATCGAAGCATACCAGCAGGCTGGCATGGATCCGGTCGTCATGGATCAGGAAGGAGTCGCCCTCTGGTCACAAAGCATACGCGAAGTCCCGATCTCTGGGGATGCAACGCGCGTCGTGGTATCACTCTACGGCAAGTTCGCAAGCATAGCCATCGGACGGTCCGAAGAGTTCATAAGCTCACACAGTGTTCGGCAGAACGCAGGCCAGATTGATCGGGTGCTTCGGGCCCAGATCAAGGACACTGCAGCTCCGATCGAGTGGGCGTGGACTGGTCCCGGAGCATCGGACGCAAATGTCATTCAGGATCTGCAGTCCAACCTCGGACCGTCCTGGCCGGGAAAGTCCACAACGCATGACGAGCCAGATACATTCCTGGCGCGGGCCGCTGCCACGCGGGCCCTGTTGCCGGGACCGCTCCGGTGCAACCTTCGGATAGACTCTTTCAAACACCCTCTTGTCGCAGCCAGGGCGCGATCATTCTTGAAGACGACATCTCTGTTGTTCCTGTGTGCCGGCCTTCTGCTCTCCGGCGCCGGCCTTACAGCCAGGACCATTGCGCGGAACAGGCTGAACGAGGCTCGACTTTCTTTCTCAACACAGATCGACAAACTGGCTGGCTATAGAGTCACCTCGAAAGGCGAGCAGGCGGTCAAGGAAGCGGCGAAGGCGCTCAAGGAACGATCAAAAGACAGCCGGCCGTTTGACGAGCTGTTGTCTCCGTCTCTTCCTTTCATACTTCGTACCATTCTAGATACAGGCAAGGAGAATAACCTTACCTACGAGTCCCTGACTCTTCGTAAAGACTCTGTTTCAATTGTCGGTACGTGTTCCGCCTGGAACCAGTGCGAGAACCTCTCCAAACGACTCAAGGAACTCAAGTACTCTGTGCGTCTTGACCGCCGCGAGTCGTCCTCTGACGGCAAGATATACTTCTCAATCGTCCCAGGAGGGCCCGGTGAATAGTTTCATTTCAAGACATGGTTTTATGATCGTGTCAGCATTGACCCTGCTCTCTGGCGTTATCATTGCCATTAATGCCACGTTCGCCGTGCAGGACTGCTCGGCCAAATTGCGCGCGTATTCCACCTATTCGACTTCGGTTCGTGATCTAGGAAAGTCGGCGGCGCGCAGTGCGGCCGCGGTCCAGTTGTTCGAGGCACTCCCGAATACAGCACCGGTACCGCTGGCAGAGTTGCTGAAGCAGGCCCTTGTCGGTCTTAAATACGACACTACTGAGCAACCATCGCAGACTACGATAGCGGGCTGGACTGTGAGAAAAATGGAAGTGGCGTTTCCGGAGGCTGAACTGGCCAGGATAGGCGCCTTTGTGATTCAGGCCGAATCGCAGAAACCACCTTGGCGCCTCGTCTCCTGCAAAATCAGGTCATCGACACCATCAGGCGGCAGCGGATTCGTTTCGATCGGCCTCGAAGCCCTCGAAAAGACACGCTGATCACACGGTAATATCACAAAACCGCTTGTAAGCGCTGTCCCATAGCTTGCGATCCGAAGGTCTGTATTCCTTGATCGGGAATGCCTTCTTGATGAGCGCCAACGCGTGATCATTTGACCGAACCAAACCCATCCCCTTCGCCTGGACCATCAGATTTCCCACTGCTGTCGCCTCTTCGGGGCCTGCGAGGACCGGATAGCCAAGAGCATCGGCTGTAAACTGGTTGAGCATCTCGTTGCGGCTTCCACCTCCCACAATGTGAACAACTTTGGTTATCTTGCCGCACACAGCCGATATCTGTTCGTTCACCCTCCGATACTTCAGCGCAAGACTCTCGTATACGAGTCTCAGGAAGATCCGCCGCTCGCTGGGAACCTGTTGTCCGGTCTTCCTGCAGTAGTCGGCAATGGCAGTCTCCATGTTTGCCGGATTATAGAATCCGGGATCGTCAGGATCAATGAATGCCGTAAATGCCGGCGCGGACGCTGTCAATTCATCGGCCTCGCTCCATTTCATTTCCTTACCATCGGCATTACGCCACACCCTGCGCAATTCCTGAACAATCCAAGTACCCATGCAGTTCTTGAGGAAGCGGACATTCCCCACCCCACCCTCGTTGCTTATGCCTGCCGCCATGGCGGCTTCGGTCGTAATAGCCTGCGGAATGAGTTTGCCGATCAACGACCACGTGCCGGAGCTGATAATAAGCGCCTCGTCAGGATCTGCAACAGGTGCAGCCGCAAACGCACTGGCCGTGTCATGCGCAGCAGCTGCAACAAGAACCGCCCGGTTAATTCCTATGGACTCGGCAAGAGGCTTCGATAATTCGCCCAGCACCGCTCCAGGTTCGACAATCCCGGGCATTATGGCAGGCGGAATGTCGAGCTGTTTCAGTATCTCCGTGCTCCATGTCTTTGTCCTGGCGTCCATAAGCTGCGTAACACTGGCCCATGAGGAATCCACCTGTTTTACGCCACCAAGATAGAAGTAAAACACCGTCGGAACAGGCAGAAAGAAACATCCCGGACGCAACAAGTCGGCCCGGTTCTTCACGAACCAGTGTAACTGGTTGCTCATATTGAAAGGCTGAAAATGAATGCCAGTGATCTGGTACATCAGCCTTGGATCGATACGCTCCTTTATCACCCTGACCATGTCGTCGAGACGATGATCCCTGTAGCAGTGGATCTTCCCGAGCATTTCGCCATCCGGCGTCATAAAGTGCCCATCCGCACCCCATGTATCAATGCCGATAGAATCAAGGTGGCTTCCAAACTCCCGGCGGTACGTCCGCAGCCCCTCGACTATATTCCTATAGATGAACACATCATCCCAGTACATACGCTCTGAGAGTTCGCCGGTTCTGCCGGGCAGATAGAAAGAGGTACCTTCGTGCGAAAAGCGATGGATTTCACGAAGTGAAAAGTGATCTCTTTCGAATTCACCGACAAAACACTTTCCGCCAGATGCACCAAGGTCTACTGCCAACAACCTCTTTGTTGCCATGCTGTATAACTCCCTTTCGTCAAGCTAGTTAACTATTTATGGGGAAGACAGTGATCCGGCTCCGTAGCAGTGCCGGGAAGTATGAGGCATTCCGCCGGATCCTTGATGGCATTGATACGGTAGGAATTGCTGCAGCTCCTTGAGTTGCCGGCATATGACGGACAAATCAGCTTGGTTGCGCCATCCTTGATGTACGGAAGAATCTGATCCCAGGTTGGCAGAGTATCGTGATTGCCACCGTATTCAGTCGCATACTGATCCTTTGCCGAATCAAGCTGCCTGAGGTTGTTGATGCAAACGTCACGTTGTGCCGTTTGTCGCGCTTTCGTAAACATCGGAATTGCAATGGCGGCAAGAGTTCCGATGATCGTAACCACGACCATAATTTCAACGAGCGTAAAACCCCTCTTTTCGCTCATGGTGTCGCCGACCTTCCTGGGTGAATGACATGTTTCACATGAAACCTGCCGGAGTCACACACCCGTAATATTACCACAAACCGGCGCATCATCAATGCGGATCTTTGAGTAGCACCCAGTAATTGCGGTGACCTCCCAACGCACCAGCCTGCCCAACCGCCACCACGTCACCAGGGTTATACATATTGGACGCAGCAGGCATGCGTTGGACCTGTCAGCATACAGCATGTTTGGCCGCTGACCGCCCCGCAAGAAAACCGCTGGAAAAAGCCCATTGCAGATTGTAACCGCCACATGGCCCGTCCACATCCAGAACCTCCCCGGCGAAGCACAAGCCATGCACAATCCTGCTTTCGAGGGTCTTTGGATTCACGTCGTCAAGACTCACCCCACCCCTCGTAACCATCGCCTTGTCGAATCCTTCGGTGCCTGTAATGGTCAACTGCAGCGTTTTGGCAGACTTCACAACTGCATGAACCTGTTCTCGTGAAATCCGCGCCATTTGTCTTTCCGGCGGTACACCAGTCAGATCAAGGAGTTCGTTCGCCACGGCGACAGGGAAGACCGTCTTCATCAAGGACAGAACCGATCTGGTTCCGTGTTTCTTCCGCCATGATTCAAAATCCGCCTTCCAGGACTCCACGCTTCTACTCGGGGTCAAATCCACGATCAGTTCCACGCTTCTCTCTCTCATCAAAACCGCTCCCGCCTCACCCGAAATATCAAGAACAGCAGGACCGGAAATACCCCTGTGCGTGAAGAGAAGACTGCCGACAGCGAGTCCGGTCCCTCGTGACGGTTCCGAAGCAAGCCTGATTGTGGTGTTAGGAATGACTATCCCGGCCAGTTTTGACGGCCACGACTCGCGTGTGACCAGTGGCACGAGCGCGGGGCAAACAGGCACAATCTGATGACCGGCCTTACGCGCCAGCGAAAAACCGCCATCACCGCCGCCTAATTTCGGATAGCTCGCCCCGCCGGCAGAAAGCACCACCGCTGTCGCAGCTTCCATTCGTCCCGATACAGTCACACCTGATATCCTGCCGGAATCAATGCGGAGATCCGTGACATTGCTCCCGAACATCAGTTCCGCGCCTGCGTCCCGGCAAAGGCGAACGAGAGCAGCCCTTACCATGACTGCCGAATTGGAAACTGGAAATACATGAAAGCCATCCACAGCCGTGGACACAACACCGATGTCATCCATGAAATGCCGCAACCCGATCCCTGTCAATCCACGCAGCGCCGGGGCCACAAAACGATTCTTTCCACCATACCGGCGTATCAGCTCTCCGGTTTCGAGGGTATTTGTGAAATTGCAGTGGCCGCCGCCCGTGGCAAGCAGTCTCACTCCTGCCTCGGGAAGTTTCTCAAGAACCGTCACGACCGCCCCTGCCCTTGCCGCGGAAATTGCAGCCATCAGGCCGGCTGGCCCTGCGCCGACGATCACTACTCTGGCAGATTGCAGCATCACAGCACCGGCACTAACAACGAAAACAGATTTTCGAGAACCCGCTGGTGAAGCGGTCTGTTGACCCACGCCGCCCACTTCACTTCAGTACTCTGCTCGATATCATCAATCACAATTCTTTTCAATCTCTCGGCAAACATGGTGTTACACACTGCCAGGTTCGTTTCGTAGTCAAGCCTGAAACTCCTTATGTCGAGGTTGGAGGTCCCTATGTATGCGAACTCATCATCTACAATAAGAGCCTTGGCATGCATGAACGGCGGCTGGCGTTCGAATATTCTGACTCCTGCATTGAGTAGATCTTCATAAAGCGCCCTGCTCGCAAATCCCGCTGAAATATGATTATTCTCAAGCGGAACTACCAGCTTCACCTCAACCCCGCGAAGTGCCGCTGATCGCATTGCCTGAATGATGTCATGATTCGGAACAAAGTATGGCGTCACAGCGATCACCTGGCGGTGGGCGCTTACGATCGCCATGAAGAACACATCTGCTATCGATTCAATCCCGTCTGCCGGCCCGCCATTTACAACTCGCGCGGCGCATGATCCGACTGATTCCAAGGCGGGAAAGTTGTCTTCTCCAAGAAGAGTCGACGGGGCTTCATCTGTCATGAAGAACCAATCCCTCATGAATGTGTATTGCAACTCCTGCACGATCGGACCGCGAACCGAGAAATGGTAGTCACGAATGGCGAGCTTTCCCCCGCGACTGGCATGTTCCTCGTGAATATTGATACCGCCTATGAAAGCCTGTTTCCCATCTACAACCAGGATTTTGCGGTGATTGCGAAGATTGACCTGGAACTGATGCTTCAACGGATTTGCCTGGGTCCACCCGACAATCCTGAGGTTCTTTATCGACCGGTACCTACGGAACATGCCTCCCAGCAGGGCGTAGGTCGAACCAAACCTGTCATACATAAACCGCACCTTTACGCCCGACCTGGCTTTCTCCGCCAGAAGGTCGAGCACTTGCCGTCCGATGGCATCATCACTGATGATGAACGTTGCCATGTTGATGGTGCGTTCAGCCTTGCGTATGGACGCGATCATGGCTGGAAATGCTTCGTCACCGGTGACAAGAGGCAGTATTTCGTTCCCGCCCATCAACGGATGGTCGGGCATCATGGAATCCATCCCTCGATTAAGCTCCCTTGAAAAAGCATCGCCTGATATTGCCACGTGCGCAACCGGTTGGTTGATCGCCCTGCGCGCAGCCAGGAGGCGCTGATCAGCCAGATGCTTCTGAAATCCCTTAACGTGCACCCTGTCAATCCCGAACATCAGGTATAGAATTGGTCCTATGAGAGGGATTGACCAGACAACGACCATCCATAGAAGCGCTGATGTCGCTTCCCTGCGTCTCTGAAGGCAATGAGAAGCAACAAGCACGAACAGGAGAATGTGAAATCCCCATGCCCCCAGCGGCCATGGCCACAAGAACCAGTCAGCTACATGAAACATGATAGTCCGCCGCCGAAATTTCGGCTTTGCCCGTCACTTCAGATTTGCCTCGACCGTGCCGGTCCCATTGACCGCAATATCAGCGGATTTCAACAGTTCGCCGTCACCAACCATAGAGATCGTCCATTGCCCCGCCCAGAGATTGTTGAACACAAACCGATCCCCATTAAGTCCTGCAACCAAGGATGGACTCGTAACGGTTATGCCATGATTGTCCGTCGCCACTATCGAATGATCGTAGGCACGTTTCAGGACCTTGGTAAGCAAGGTGCCCCTCACTATTGTCCCCTGCTCCAGCTTGCACTCGCCGACATTGCAGACATTGTTGCTAACCGACAGATTTTCCATCCGGAAGAATCCGCCACCATTGCTGGTAACGAACAGGGAGTACGTCCCAGGCTGAAGGAAAGAGCAACAGAACGAGCCTTTCATGTCGCACGCAACATACTGAGGTTTGCCACCCTCGCTACGCACAACAGCCACAGTAGCTCCAGTGGCTTCACCGGCAGGAACTAGTCGCCCCGTTATCGAGCCGGCACCGAGAGTAACATCGATAACGTCGGAGCCAAATACATCATCCCCGTCTCCAACTGCGAGTTCGCGCGCGCATATCACGTTCTGTCTATCCTTGCCCGCTGCAACGGAGATTTCAGCCATATATCGACCGGGCAGGACGCCGCCAACAAGAAAGTCAAAACTTCCGGCGACAGGCATCCCTGTAACCGGTTCGGGAAGTTGAACAGCTCTTCCTGGCTCCGGAACAAGTCTTACGGAAAGCGTCGGCAGACTACAAGCCGCAAGGCTGTCCACCGAAGGCGTCGGCCCGGCAACGGCCATCCCGCCAAGAGCCGACAGGTATTGCACTGCAGAGCCATCCCCGATCGTAAACTGTACCGGGATATGGCGGCCCCAGGACGGATCATTGAATCGGACTTCAGTCTCCGCATTTTCCACTACCGAGGCCAGTCGAACCGACTCTCCCATGACGCCATTGAGGTCCTCACATGAGAAGGTCACTACTGCCGTTCCGACGGGGATGTCGCGGACCTGGAATACACCATCTTCTCCGGCCTTGAATGGTCTGAGAACGTCACCAACTGGATCAGATATCATGCGTATCTCGCCTTCGGCAAAAGCCCATGCCTGACCACCGTCCGTGGTTTCAGGCTTGAATACCCGTCCGTGAATCGTCCCCGTTCCTTTGATCCCAAGATCTCCCATGAACACATCTTCAGAATCAACGGTCACGTCGTATGCCATGGGAACCATTCCCCTGTACGAGAGCGACAGGATGAAGTCTCCCGGATCGACATTGCGAATGCGAAATACTCCCTCCCGCATCACACTTGTTTTACGTGAAAAGAAAACTTCCCTCGCCGGGGAGAGTCTCACTCCGTCGACACCACGGGTTGCCTTCGGCACTAAAACAACCTCCATATTTGAAGGAACAGCACGCCCAGCCACGCGTCCGTTGACAGTTGCTCCTCTCGCCAGACGAACGACAATTGAAGACATGAATCGACTGGTGTCGACCCATGTCTCCCATGGCGTAAATCCATCTGCCCGCAACGCCACCCAGTTTGTTCCGGCAGCCCTGAAATCAAACCTGAAACTTCCATTGGTGGTGACGACTTCGGTCTGCCTGCATTCGCTACATCCCGGAAATCTACCAGGCCCGGTTACCACCTCGAACCGTTTGACACGATTTCCTTCCGGATCCAACACTATCCCGCGCAGTTCTGGCTTCGTCTGAAGGAGTACTTCAATTGCAGCACCTCCATCAGCAACTTCAACAGTACGGTCGACATAGCCGTCCTTCTTGAAGCGGAGGCGGTAAGTGCCGCCCTGCCTGCCTGGACTGGACAGTGAAAAGAGTCCACTTGGGTCGCTTACTCCAGACTTCGACACGCCATCATCGACCGCCACTCCGGCAAGCGGTCTTCGCAACGAGTCCAGGACCATTCCTCGAAGAATCGCTCCTTTCCCTATGGCCAGGCGCATTGCGAATTCCATTACGCCGGTTCTGGTTGCTTTATCCATCGATAACGGTCCGGTTGACTCCTCGAATTCCGGGTGAAACAGATCCATTCCGAGTTCGGGATCAACACCACGCAGGACGAACCGGCCATCCTTATCGGACAACACCGCCCTGCCCAAGTCAGGTTCTGTTGTGTCGCCGAGCGAGACTATTGCCGCCACCCTTGCACCAGAGACGCGCCTATCTGTAGCCTTCTCTGTTACAATGCCGCAAACCGCCGCGCCGCGCCTGAGTTTGATATCGAAACTGCCAAACTTGGCGCCAGGCTCAATCGTGAAAGAGCCCCAATTGCCAAATCCATTGATAAAGTCCGGCGAATCGACACATACGGTAAGTTCACACACCATTGGGACACGGACGGTAAAGGAACCGTTGCCTCCACGAATTTCCTGCCGCCTGGCCTGCCGCACGAACCCGAAACCTGCCGGCGTTTCAAAACAATAGTCAAACGAAAAGTCCTGCACCGGCCTTCCGGTATCCTCGTCATGCACAGTAATCCTGACCTGCACAAGATCCTTTTCGCGTGCCGCGCCTTCCGGCCTCATGCGTGTCCACCGTGAACCCTTGACATCCTTGAAATCCCAACCTTCGACCGACATTGTCTGCCTGTGACCGCTGGATAGATTGAGAATCATCGTGGTGTCTTCAAACTGGTACTTCCCTGTGAGGTATTCGCCGAACTTAGGCCTCATGGCGAAAGTTCCATCCCGATGCAGTTCCAGGCACGCATCGTCTGTCCCAGTCTTACCGTAGAAGTCATCGCGCAGCGGAATCTTCTTTGCGGTTACGGTTGCGGCACGCTCGCGGTTAAACCAACCTCCCGTAAAGACCACAACAACGGCGAGCAGACAAATTGAGAATAGTTGCTTCATATGGGTCATTCCAGGTCGATACCACCACGATCAACGTGGCAGTGAATCTATCCGCATTCAGCCTGCCGCACAACTCGAAAACATGGCATCGGGAAGGCGCCTGCTGCCAGCGACTGCGTCTTCATAAGGCGAGCGAGGGATTTCCTGACGTTGGCGGAATCCGGCACACACCGGTTAACAAACTCGTGCCGAATCGTACTGGTAGATGTCGAGTTTCCGACAACCGCGGCAACAAGGCTCATGTCTCAAGGGCTGCTTTTTCGCCGATGGCGGTGCGCTTGCGCGTCGTCGCATCGAGAATCCGTTTCCGCAGGCGGATGAAACGCGGTGTCGCCTCAACGAATTCGTCCGACGCGATATACTCGATTGCGTGTTCAAGCGACATCCGGATCGGCGGCGCCAGCATTACCGCCTTGCCTTCGCCGTGACACCGGAAGTTAGTGAGATGCTTGGCGCGTGTCGGGTTGACTGGCATGTCTTCCGTGCGCGGATTCTCGCCAACGATCATGCCTTTATACACCATATCACCCGCCGCTATGAAGAGCCTCCCCCGCTCCTGGATTGTATCCAGCGCGTATGTTGTGGTCACTCCACTCTCCATTGATACCAGCGTTCCGGTTGTCCTTGTCCTGATCGGGCCACAGTGCGGGGCGTATTCCTTGAACATGTGACTCATCACGGTCTGGCCGCTGGTAACGTTCACAAGGTCAGTTTCCAATCCAATAAGGCCGCGCGTTGGTATCACCGCTTCAATGCCAATGTGCTTCTGATGGTGCTCAAGGTTCGTCACCTGGGCTTTTCGCGAGGCAAGACTCTGCATCACATTGCCTATATATTCCGCCGGCAGTTCAAGCCAGAGGGTCTCGAAAGGCTCCAGCACAGCGTTGCCTTCCCTGCGGATGATCACTTCCGGCCTGGATACAAGCAGCTCAAACCCTTCGCGCCTCATCTGTTCCACAAGAATCGCTATCTGCAATTCACCACGGGCGCTGACAAGAAACACATTCGGCACTTCCGTGTCCGCAACGCTGAGAGAGACGTTCATGCGCGTCTCTTTCTGAAGTCGTTCGCGGACCTGGCGGGATGTGAGAAACTTGCCATCGCGCCCGGCAAGAGGCCCATCGTTCACGCAGAACTGCATCTGAATCGTAGGCGGGTCAAATTCGACGAAAGGCAGCGGCTCGCGCTCCTCGGTATCGCACAATGTGTCACCGATGTTGAGATCCTCGAAACCGGCGATACCGACAATATTACCGGCCTCACCATCGGTTGATGAATCGGACGTGCGCATACCGCTGAACTCCATCAGCTTTGTAACAAGGGCCCGTTCGCGACGTCCGTCTTTGTGTATGCAGACTATCGAATCACCTATTGCGACATGTCCTCCAAGAATCTTTCCGATTGCAATCCGGCCGACATAATCGCTCCAGTCGAGGTTGCTGACCAGCATCTGGAAAGGCGCCTTTGGATCAGCCTGCGGCGGCGGAATAAACTTGATGATGGCTTCAAACAGCGGTTTCATCCCGTCATGCGGGTCGTCAAGGTTGAGCATGGCGTATCCGTCACGCGCACTGGCGTAGATGAACGGTGCGTTGAATTGTTCCTCCGTGGCGTGCAGTTCAAGCAGGAGCTCAAGTATCTGGTCATGCACCCGGTGAGGATTTGAGTTCTCGCGGTCAATCTTGTTGATGACGATGATAGGCTTCAGGTGATTCTGGAATGCCTTGCGAAGGACGAAACGAGTCTGCGCCTGCGGGCCGTCAAAAGCATCCACCAGCACCAGCACGCCATCAACCATCTTGAGGATTCGCTCAACCTCTCCTCCGAAATCGGCATGGCCTGGCGTATCAACTATGTTGATAGTATACTTGTTCCAATGAATCGAAGCGTTCTTCGCTTTGATCGTTATGCCCTTTTCGCGCTCAAGATCCATGGAATCCATGGCGCGTTCCTCCATTACTTCGTTGACATGATAGGCACCGCCCTCGCGCAGGAGTTTATCCACAAGCGTGGTTTTACCGTGGTCTACATGCGCAATAATGCCTATATTTCTGAATCTGGACTTCATTTCGAGGACCTCACGAGTCGCCAAAGCTATCTTAATGGCGGGTGGAAGACATCGCTTTTCAGGAGGTTTGAGCACCATGCCCAAGGAGATCGCTACCTGCAGAACGTATCCGTGGGCGCGGATGATGGACAAAGCCGCATTCAATGTCAAGCCCAGAGATTGAATCGTTGGCGCTTGCATTAGAGCATGTTCGAACGCGACAAATCGTCGGCATTTCTTGTTGTATGGTCACCACCCCAAGGCTAGTCTTCGGTGATCGACAGGCAACATCCCGCAACAGGAGTGAATTATGCGTCCAAATCAGCAAGCCTTCGCTTTGGCTGTGATTCTATCATCGGCAGTGGCAGCGTTTGCCGGTGGCGGATACCAGTTGTATCCCAAGAATAAGTCGGAGATTCTCGATCCCAAGCTGTTTGAAGACCCAACCAGCGAGTACCGCGGCGCACCATTCTGGTCGTGGAATTGCAAACTGGATAAGGACCAGCTTCTCCGGCAGATGGATTCCATCAAAGCAATGGGGTTTGGCGGCGCGGACATACACGTCAGGGTTGGGCTGGACACTGACTACCTTGGCGATGAATTCATGTCCTGCGTAAAGGCCGCCGTTGACAAGGCGCAGAGGGAGTCAATGCTGATGTGGCTGTATGATGAAGATCGCTGGCCTTCAGGCTCCGCGGGCGGCCTGGTGACAAAGGACAAGTCGTTCCGGCAGAGAAGACTTGTCCTCACCACCAAAGAGAATCCTGCGTGCGGGCCGCTTATCGGAAAGTATGAGGTCGTACTGAATGAGGGTTGTCTTGCCTCATATCGTCGATTGCAGAACGAAACCGCCCCGGCTCGCGGCACCAAGGTCTGGTATGCGTACATCGGACAAAAAGGACCTGATTCGTGGTACAACAACCAGACTTACGTCGACACGATGAACCCCAAGGCCATAAAACAATTCATCAAGGTAACGCATGAGCGATATGCGTCGGTTATTGGCGACCGCATGGGAACCGTGGTTCCGGCTATCTTCACCGATGAGCCTAACTATGACTCCGTCAGGCTATCCAAGACATCAGAGGATGCCGGTGACAAATCCCTGCCATTTACCGATGATTTCGCGGCCACCTATCGTAAAGCCTACGGGGCGGCACTTGAGGACAGGATTCCAGAATTGTTCTGGGAGCTGCCCGGCAACAGGATTTCGGTTACACGATATCATTTCTACGATCATGCCAGCGAGCGCTTCGCCGTCGCATTCGGCGATCAAATCGGAAAATGGTGCGAGCACCACGGTATCGCATTGACTGGTCACCTGCTGGAAGAACCGACTCTTGGCTCGCAGACCCGCTGCATTGGCGATGGAATGCGCGGGTTGCGTGGATTTCAGATTCCAGGCATAGATATGCTTTGCGATAGGATGGAACTTACAACCGCCAAGCAGGCTCAATCGATAGCCCACCAGTATGCCAGGCCCGGAGTGCTGAGCGAGTTGTACGGTGTTACCGCATGGGATTACGACTTCGTAGGCCACAAGGCACAGGGTGACTGGCAGGCGGCACTCGGAGTAACCGTGCGCATTCCACACCTCGCATGGGTATCAATGGCCGGCGAAGCGAAGCGTGACTACCCCGCTGCCATCGGATGGCAATCACCCTGGTATAAAGAGTATCCCCTCATCGAGAATCACTTCAGCCGAATAAATGTCGCAATGACGCGCGGTCAACCTTTAGTCCGGATCGGCATCATCCACCCGCTGGAATCCTACTGGCTATTCATGGGCCCTGACGACAAGACAGGCGGCGAACGGGGTCGACAGGATAAAGCATTCCTTGATGTCACTGAGTGGATGCTGAGGGGAATGCTGGATTTTGACTATATCAGCGAATCTCTTCTGCCGGGCCAATGCGAAAATACCGGAAGCGGGCAATTGAAAGTCGGAGCCATGGAGTATGATGCGATTCTAGTCCCTGGCTTGACTACAATTCGATCAACCACGCTCGATCGCCTGGAAATGTTTGTCCAGGCCGGCGGAAAGGTTGTATTCGCAGGACAAGTTCCAGGAATGGTGGATGCGATGCCTTCTGACCGGGCGTTGAAACTTGCTGGCAAATGCATGCGTACGGACTGGAATAGAGAAAGCATCGTCGATGCCTTTGAGTCGCTCCGCGAGCTCGATGTTATCGAGGCCGGAAGGCGGGCAAACTGTTTTCTCCACCAGATCAGGAAGGACGGCACCAGGCGCCAGGTATTCATATGCAATTTGGACCGCGAGAATCAGCATGCAACAGGTGTTAGATTCAAAGGCGACTGGTCCGTAAAACTGCTCGATACTTTCAGCGGCAGGATCCAACCATTGGCCAGCAGCCGGGATGGCGACTTCACCGTACTTGACTGGACATTCCCGGCACACGGCGATCTCCTTGTCACGCTTGAACCTGGCCGGCGCGAAGGAGGAATGAAGCCTGAGGCGAAGGCATGGGGATCCGACGTCAAGCTGACCGGTCCGGTCGGTTTCGCGCTCGCTCAGCCCAACGTGCTCCTTCTTGATCAGGCCAAATGGCGTATCAATGATGGTCCGTGGCGGGATGCCGAGGAAATACTGCGTATCGACAGGGCCGCCCGCAAGACACTCGGCATACCAGAGCGAGGAGGTCACATGGCCCAGCCTTGGACGATAAGGGATACAGTGGTCGAGCTCGGTCGCCTTGAGTTGAAATATACAGTCAAGACTGATGTCAATATCCAGACGCCAACACTGGCGGTGGAAGAGCCCGCGAACATGAAGATCACACTTGACGGTAAACCTGTGGACAACAGGGCCACCGGATGGTGGGTTGATGAAGCCATAAAGACGGTTCAATTGCCATCTTTGCCTGCCGGCACACATGAGTTGGTGATGTCAATCGGTATGACGAGGAAGAACAATGTCGAATGGAGCTACCTGCTTGGTGATTTTGGTGTGAGGATCGACGGCCGCGAGGCAAGAGTGGTGGCGGCACCGAAACAGCTGTCGATTGGAGACTGGGCAAAGCAGGGGTTGGCGTTCTATTCCGGCAACGTAACCTATCATTTCTCCTTTGAGGGCCAGGATCGGGAGACGGCGGTCGAAGTTTCCAAATTCAATGGGCCGCTGACAGTAATTGATCTGGATGGTAAACGTGCCGGCGTAATTGCTTTTGCACCGTGGCGGCTTGAGCTGGGCAATGTCAGCAATGGCACGCACAAACTCGATATTACCGTGTTTGGAAACCGGATCAATGAATTCGGGCCTGTCCACAGCACGAAGACACAGAAAGGCTATTGGGCTGGATCAGGGTCATGGTACACGTCCGGCAGCGGATGGTCGTACGACTACCAGCTCAAGCCTCTCGGTCTGATGGCAGAGCCTGTGATCAGAGTCCTGGCGAAGTAATATTGTTTACTATCCTTTGCCTTCTTTACCAGCATTGTTGGAGAGTGTCGTTTTGGCGTCACGACAGCGATCAATTTGCCAAATGCAAGAGGGCCAAATCGCCATCAAGCGGTTGGCAGCGGCGAATGAATCAGGAGATTTGCCTCGGTCGGGCCTGAGGTAAACTTCATTTTGCCAGGATCGTATGTCAGTTTCCGGCCCGGAAGACGTTGGGCAATTGCACCGGCCAGCACTATTTCGGTCAGCCGGCCGGAGTATTCGAATGGAGCCTCAGGTTTCTCCATCCCTTTGCAGGCACGGATGAAGTTCTGGTAGTGATCGCCACCCGGCACACGGTGCAATGTCTTGGGAGGCAGCGAAGACTGAAGTTCTCGCATCTTTGACTCCGGGATAATCCGTGGCGAATAGTCAGTGATCAGCATGGTCGCTTTGTCGCCACGTAGTACAGCTCCAATCATTGCCCCACCGAACTTCCGCTCGGGTTCCAACTCGGGCGGTCTGGGCGGCATACGTCCGCCCTCGCTCCACGTCAAGACTACCGGCGGCTGCGAACCTCGGGCCGGGAATTCGTAGGTTACTTTCGACGACGCCGGGTAGGCCACAGAACTGATGCCGGAGGTTTCTGCGATAATAGAAGACGGTGGCGGCAGTTCCATTGCGCAGGTGATGAGATCGAACAGGTGGCAACCCATATCGCCCAAAGCCCCATTCCCAAAGGCATACCAACCCCTCCAAACGGAAGGCAGGTAAGCCTTGTTATATTTGTACTTTGTCGCACCACCCTGCCATAGATCCCACGCCAAGCCCGCCGGAACCGGTTCCGCCGCCGGAAGACCGGTCATGCCCTGAGGCCAACCTGGCCGATCGGTCCAACACTCCACTTCCCGGACAACACCAAGAACTCCACCCTGGTACCATTCCCTGATCAATCGTGCGTTTTCAGAGGAATGAATCTGAATACCCATTTGTGTAACAACACCGTAGCGGCGCGCCGCGTCGGTGAGTTTTCGTGCCCTTTCAATCGTATTTGCAAGTGGTTTCTGAACATAAACATGTTTCCGCAGCTGCATCGCTGCGAGTGCTATCGGATAATGCATGTGATCTGGCGTAGAGACGGACACTGCGTCAATTTCCCTCGCCATCTTTTCGAGCATCACGCGATAATCTTTGAAACAGCGCGCCTTCGGGAAAGTTTCGTGTGCCTTGGCAGCGCGCCGGTCATCGACATCGCACAAGGCAACAATGTTCTCAGTGCTTAATGATTGAACGTCAGCCCACCCCATGCCGGACACCCCGACGCAGGCAATATTGAGCTTCTCTCCAGGTGACACGCGTCTGGCGGCACCCGCCGTGAGACAGCCTGGTAGCGCGAGAACGCCACCAACAGCCCCGGTACTGACGAGAAAGTCCCGGCGCGAAATGATATCAGCTGCACGCTTCATTTATTTTCTTGCTCCAGTTCTGGATTATGACGAGAGTTGAAAGTATCGCATTTCCGATATGGCGTCACGGCAATTTAATGGGATCTTCAATGGTAAACTCTCATGCCTGCATGCGGTGCGGCAACTGCTGCCTGCAACCCGGCGAGGTGCGCCTTGCTGATGGTGAGGCGGAATTGATTTCGGATTTCCTTGGAACCGATATCCGTGCTTTTACTGAACGATACACCTGCCTGCGTTCAGACCGGCTTGGTCTGTCGCTCATCGAACGGCCCGATGGCGCCTGCATCTTTCTGGAGGAACTTGGAGCCGTATGCGCGATCCATGCCGCAAAGCCACGTCAATGCCGGGATTTCCCCAGTGGCTGGGAATATCAGGATATGCCATCAGTATGCGAAGCCGCCAGGCAGGCCCTGAACCGATGATCCCTGCGGCATGCGATTACAGTATACTTTTGCTGCGCTATCCGCCCCAATTCCCCTGATCGATTCCCTTTTGCACTGCATTGTTCCCGGTAAGGGCCTATCCGGAAACCTATTGGCACATGATGGCACTCTCTCAGTAAAATACAGCATAGAGGGCGATAAACACCACAAACACAAACGCGGCCAGGATACGGTAATTACCCAATGCGCGCCCTTTCACCTCTCCGCGCAAAGGTTCTCGCCAGTCTTTCCAGACGAGCGGCACGGCTTCCGGCTTGAGCTGCTCCGGATTCAGCCTCGAAAGCAGAATCATCATGATCGAGCAGATTACCAGCAGGTAGAAGGACATCATCATGCTGCCAATAGTCCAGCCGGTGTATTGCTTGTACCATTCAAGGAAGAATACCGCCGCCCCAAGGAAACCGCCGACTATCATCGTAACATAGGCCGCTCTGCCGGAAGCCTTGTGCCAGAACACCCCGAACAGGAATACAGCTGTAATCGGCGGAGCAACATAGCAGATCAGGCTGGTAAGTCCCTGGAAGATTGTGCCGTAGTGACTGAACAGCTTGGACGATGCGATCGCCACGAATGTGCCTACAACGGTAGTAATCTTGCCGATGATGACAAGTTTGTGGTCGGTTATCTCCGGCTTCCAGCGTTTGAATATATCGTATGAAACCAGTGTGGCGGTGGAATTGAGCGCGGCGGAACACGTCTGCATCGCCGCTGCAAGCATTGCCGCGGTAACAAGTCCCTTCAAACCAACAGGAAGCATGTGAATGATCATGAACGTGTAGCAATCGGCCGCAACCTTCGGTGCCTCTCCGCCGAACATGTTCTTCTGCACCAGCGCCACACAAATGACACCAGGCAGTACGAAGAAGAACACAGGTAGAATCTTGATAAAAGCGCAGAAAAGCGGGCCAATACGCGCGTGCCTCTCGTCCTTCGCCGCAAGAACCCGCTGCACTATTGTCTGGTCACAGCACCAGTACCAGATTCCTATAACAGGATACCCAAGAAGAACAGAGTACCACGGCAGGCCTGAAGGATCACTCGCGCCCCTGAGGATATGGAGAAAATTGCCTGTTCCCCACGTAACGTTGCTGCCGGCCACAGAAGCAAGCGGATGAGCGCACGTACTCAGTGTGTTTACCAATTCCGCCCAGCCGCCGATCTTGAAATAGCCTACGGCGGTAATACACACCGCGCCAACCAGCAGAAGAACCGCCTGAATGCTTTCCGTCCATACGACGGCAAGCAACCCGCCTATCATCGTGTAGGCCCCTGTGAGCAGTCCCACCACGATGATAAAGAACATCAGTGCGTCAACTCCCATTATCGTGGCACTGGGATCAATCCCAAGAATGCCGCGCAAGACCCAGGCCGCGGTGTAAAGCGCCACTCCTATGTGAATCACAAGTGCCGAGAACACCGAAATAATCGCAAGCACATCGCGACATCCGCGATTGAACCGGCGCTCCAGGAAATCAGGCAGGGTCGGAACCCGGGACCTCAGGTAGAGAGGCGCAAAAAACAAAGACAGGAGTATCAGCGTAAAACCGGCCATCCACTCGAAATTACCAAAGGCCAAACCATATTTGTAGGCGGTCTCGGCAAGACTCACCAGATGGACAGTAGATATGTTGGCGGCAAACATCGCCAACCCGATAATCGGCCACGTGAGGGTGTTATCCGCGAGAAAGTAGTGACTCCCCTCCCCCCCGCTCCTGCGCCTGAAACCGGCATAGCAGCCAAGTGCTACCACGCCGATAAGATATGCGATAACGATTACGAGATCAGGTCCCTTTATCATCAAGTTCATATTCAGGCATTCTCCCCGTGCTGCCGGCGATTAAGAAACTCATATTTCGACAAAGCAGAACTGGAGTTAAGCTAATCAATGAACTTTACGTTTGCAAACCCTTTTCATGACACGCGCCGAATCGTCCAGTCACCAGTTATAGACACGACAAAGCCACCTGATGCATTGCCGTGATAAAAATCACTGTGCTCATGCTTATCTTTCCTTACTTGATCTCTTCGTCTCATTCTGGCAGTATCCAACAAGTTTCAGAAGCTTTCTGTACTACCCGATATGAAAACAGACCCAAAAGACATGTCCGGCGATCAGCCTGCGGTTGCTACGCGACCGGATATTTTGCCGTTCCGGTCAACATTGTGGCCGTCGTTCGGGATCAAGATGCATTTGAGCATAATCGCGATCCTCGGGGTCTCTATCCTGCTTGCGTTTTCAAACTCGTTGCGCAACACGGGTTTTGCCCTGGACAACAAGTTTATCATTCTCGAAGACCCTCGCCTTCGCGACACGAAGAAGGAGAATATCCAGGCCATCTTTACCCAGGACTACTGGTACCCGAAGGCCGTAAGCGGTTTGTACAGGCCACTGACGACAATGTCATACCTGTTCAACTACACCACGCTTGGCAACGCGGATCAGGCGGCGGGTTATCACTGGATCAATTTCTTTTTGCACTGGATGAACGCGGTACTGGTTTACTTCGCTGCGCTTGTCTTGCTTGAGAAACTGTGGCCGGCGGCGCTGACCGGGTTGTTGTTTGCGCTCCATCCAATCGTGACGGAGTCGGTCACGAATATTATCGGACGCGGAGATCTGTTCGCTCTGGCTTCGGTACTGAGCGCATTTTTGTGCTACGCGAAGAGCGCCACGGTGCGCGGCATCAGGCGGGTGCCGTGGTTGCTGGCCATGATGGTAATAATGGCTGTAGGCGTGTTCTGTAAAGAGAGCGCCATCGTGCTAGCCCCGGTGCTGGTGGTTTTTGACGTCGCCTATCGCTGGCGCCAACGGGCAGCCAACTGGTTCTCCAATGTCCTTTTGAACGGATGGGAGTTCGCGAAGGGCTACATCGCATTGCTGCCTCCGATTTTCCTGTTGTTTTATGTACGCGCACATGTGTTTACAAAGCTCCGCCCACCGGAATTGCCTTTCGTGGACAACCCGCTGATCGACCTTGGTTTCTGGGAGGCTCGACTCACGGCAATAAAGGTCCTCGGCAGATACTTCATGTTGCTCTTGTGGCCGGCGCAACTGTCGTGCGACTACTCCTACGACCAAATCCCTCTCACAGAGTTTCCCTTGAATAGCTTCGAAGACTGGAAGGCCGTTATCGCGCTGGTTGTGGTGCTCGTCCTTATCGTCCTCGCATTCTACAATTACAGGCGCGAAAAGGCCGTCTTCTTCTTTGTCGCATTCTTCTTCCTGACACTGCTCCCGTCTTCAAATCTGGTTCCCAATCCTACGTTCGGGCAGTCGCTCATGGACAAGGTCTCATGGTGCATAGGCAGTATCATGGCGGAACGATTTCTCTACCTGCCCTCTATTGCTTTTGCTGGCTGCGCCGTTATATTTGTCTACTTTGTCTGCCGGAAAGTCGCAGGGCTTCTGCCTGTGTCGGACAATAGGGACAGACTCTGGATTCATGTAATACCTCGCGCCGTATTGTGTGTTTTAGCTATCGCATTCGCTATACGCTCGTTCGTCCGGAATTTCGACTGGGATGATGATGTTAAACTCTGGACGGCGGCTGCTAAAGTCTGCCCGAACAGTTTCAAGTCTCACAAATCACTGGCTTTCGCTCTTTACGAGGTGGATCCAGAAGGGAAGAACATAGATCGCATCATTGACGAGGGGCGAAGAGCATCAGAAGTAACGGACCGAACTCAAATCGTCTTCCTGCACCTTGGTGCATACTACCGCATAAAAGGCGACAAACAAGCCCAGCGCAACCCTGACGGATCGCTGGTCCCTACAAGCGACAGCATGGTATCATACTGGAATTCGGTGGAGACGCTACGTCGCGCCGTGCCGCTTGACCATGCATTTAACGAGGATAACAGACAGAAGGAACTGCGTCGCGGCCGCCGACTTGAAGACATCCCTGACATCGGCAATCAGGAGATATACATGAATCTGGGGCTTTCACTGATGCGGCTTGGCCGGCACGCCGACGCCAGGGAGGCTTACCTGTACATGCGCCACCTCATCCCTACCAGCCCCGATGCCTGCATCAGCCTGGCGACAGTTTCCCTCGCCGAGAACAAGCAGGATGATGCCGCAGTGTCACTTCTACAGGCGCTGCTCCTCGATAACGGGCGGCAGGATGTTCTCAACGCCATAATCGACGTATACCGGAAGATCGACCTTACGGGAAGCGCCGTAACTGTCTCTCCGGGTCTCACCCAATCACAATTACTTCGCCTTAATGCCGACAGTCCGATAGTCCGTCGCCACCTCTGCGCTGCCTACATCGAACTCATTCGGACGCTCGTCGAGGCCAGACAATACGAAATTGCCCAGAACACCTATCAAAGTGCCATCGCCACCTACAACCTTCAGGATGCAGACCTCGCTGCCCTCATGGACTCCATCCCTGAACACAGGAAGCTGAAACAGTGAAGGCGGCAGGATAGCCGCAAACCTTGTCGACCTGCCTCTTTCTCCACCTGAACAGCGACCGATGGATGCTGCGTGTCGAACGATTCTTCGGGTTTCATTCCGTGTCTCGCTACGCTCCCACCGCCTCGCGCAGGGCGATCCGAAACAGCTCCCACATCATCATCAGTACATGCCGTGGTATCCGGACCGTGCTTTGTGGCGAATCAAGCCAATGGACAGGCATCTCCACTACCTGACAGCCCAGGTGTCTGGCAATGACCAGAGTTTCTACATCAAAAGCAAATCCATCAATCCTTGTTTGGCTATAGATGGCCTGTGCGGCTTTCCGCCGGTAGCATTTGAATCCGCACTGCGTGTCACGGAACGGCAAGCCGAACATTCCGCGCACCAGCAAGTTGAACGTCCTGCCCATCACTTCACGTGAAACCGGTTGATGTCGTTGGATCTCTGAAGCGGGCAGGCTACGTGATCCTATGACTAAATCTGCGCCTTCATTGAGAAAACCCAGCGCCTTATCAATCTCTTCCATTGGCGTCGACAGGTCGGCATCGGTGAATACAATCACATCCCCACGGGCCGCAAGCATGCCGGCACGAACAGCCGCGCCTTTGCCGCGATTTTGCGGCAGGCGCAAGACGCGCACTTCCGGATGACTCTTCGCGAACTCGTTCGCAATTCCGACCGTGTCGTCGGTCGAACCGTCGTCTACCAGAACAATCTCAAAAACAGGAAAATGAGTACTCAAATAGTCACGCACAACAGGCAAAGAGACAGGCAACGACTTGCCTTCGTTGTACGCTGGAATGACAATCGAGAACATCGACGAGGTAGTAGCAAACTTATTCTGAGCAACCATCCGGACAACTTGGCATGATCCAGACGATTTTACAAGGTGGAGAAAGCCGGAAAAGTGGTGCTTCAGTAGCCCATGCAGCCTCGCCGCGTTACTGAGAAACTGCAAAAACCTGCGTTCTTGACTTGACGCAGGAGACACAACAGGCGACTCTTCAGGGCTATTGGTCGCCGGGAGTCCACAGTGCCTAAGAGAACAGATATAAAGAAGATTATGCTGATCGGCTCCGGCCCGATTGTAATCGGTCAGGCCTGCGAATTTGACTATTCCGGCGTTCAAGCCTGCAAGGCGCTCCGCGAGGAAGGCTACGAGATTGTTCTCGTCAATAGTAACCCGGCCACAATCATGACCGATCCGGAATTTGCGGACCGGACCTATATCGAGCCACTGACGGTAGAAGTTCTCCATGAAATCATCCGCCGTGAACGGCCGGATGCCCTGTTGCCCACCCTTGGCGGACAAACCGCGCTGAACCTCGGTATCGGCCTCCACGATCACGGCATACTGCGCCGCTACGGAATCGAGATGATCGGTGCCAATGCTGATTCAATTCGCAAGGCGGAGAACCGTTTGCTGTTCAAACAAGCCATGCTTAAGATCGGACTCGATCTTCCTGAAAGCGGCTCAGCTAATACCTATGAGGATGCGCTCCGCATCAAGGCGAAAATAGGCAAGTATCCACTGGTCATCCGGCCCGGCTTCACGCTTGGCGGCACAGGTGGCGGTATTGCATATAACGACAAGGATTTCGAAGAAGTCGTGAAGCGCGGCCTCTTCTACAGCCCGATCTCCGAGGTCCTGATCGAGGAATCGGTTATCGGATGGAAGGAATTCGAACTCGAGGTGATGCGCGACAACAAGGACAATTGCGTCATCGTCTGCTCGATCGAAAACATGGATCCAATGGGCATTCACACCGGCGACAGCATAACCGTAGCGCCGGCCCAGACGCTGACTGATCGCGAATATCAGAAGATGCGGGATGCTTCCATCGCCGTGATGCGCGAGATAGGCGTGGATACGGGCGGGTCAAATGTACAGTTTGCCATCAATCCTGAAAACGGCAGGATGGTGATCGTTGAAATGAATCCTCGCGTGTCCCGCTCCAGCGCGCTGGCATCCAAGGCAACCGGTTTCCCGATCGCCAAAATAGCGGCTAAACTTGCAGTAGGCTACACGCTTGATGAGCTTCGTAACGACATAACCCGCGAGACCCCGACATGCTTCGAGCCATCGATCGACTACGTCGTCACCAAGATACCCAGGTTCGCATTCGAGAAATTTCCGGGCGCCGACGATACGCTGGGCACACAAATGAAGTCGGTCGGCGAGGCCATGAGCATTGGAAAGACGTTCAAGCAGTCGCTGCAGAAGGCGCTCCGCTCGCTCGAGATTGGCCGCTACGGGTTCGGGGCTGACGGCAAAGACGCCAAGTTTGAAACGCTGACCGTAGAAGAGATGGAAAAGCAACTCTCCGTTACCAGGGCCACCCGGATTTTCGTCATCCGTGCGGCATTCAAGCGCGGGTGGACGGTCGAGCGGGTGCAGAAGCTTACCGGTATCGATCCGTGGTTTCTGCGACACCTCGAAGAACTCGCTGCCTACGAGGATGAAATCAAGACGGCCGGTTCGCTTGCCGGGCTGTGCAAGGATCCAGCCTTGTTCCGCCAGGCAAAGGAGCTCGGCTACTCCGACCGCCAGATAGCGCATCTTCTGGATGCCTCCGAGGACAATGTGCGGAAGGCTCGATTCGACTCCGGACTTATCCCGGTCTACGGCCTTGTTGACACTTGCGCCGCTGAATTTACGGCGTATACCCCCTATTTCTATTCTACGTACGGCGACAACAATGAAAGCCGCCCCGTCGGGGATAAGAAGCGCATAATGATCATCGGCGGCGGGCCGAACCGGATAGGCCAGGGAATTGAGTTCGACTACTGCTGCGTTCATGCTTCCTTCGCACTGCGTGATGCCGGATTTGAAACAATAATGGTGAACAGTAATCCCGAAACGGTGAGTACTGACTACGACACCAGCGACAGGTTGTATTTTGAACCGCTAACCCTTGAAGACGTGCTCCACATCTACCGGAACGAGAATTGCTGGGGTGCAATAGTGCAGTTCGGTGGCCAAACCCCGCTCAACCTTGCAAAGGACCTGGAACGCAACGGCGTAAACATCATCGGCACCAGCCCCGACAACATAGAGGCAGCCGAGGACCGGAAGTTCTTCAATGAACTGGTGACACGTCTTGGAATCAAGCAGCCGGAAGGTGGTATGGCCACAAATGCCGCGGAAGCCGAAAAGATAGCGGAAAGGATCGGGTACCCGGTCCTCATGCGGCCGTCTTTCGTCCTTGGAGGCCGGGCGATGGTCATAGTGTTCGACAAGGAAATGCTGAACAAGTACATGACGGAAGCCGTTGAAGTGTCCAAGAAGCGGCCGGTTCTGGTCGACCACTTCCTCGAACACGCGGTGGAAGTGGATGTGGATTGCATATCTGACGGCGAAACCTCGGTCATAGGCGCGATCATGGAGCACGTCGAACTGGCTGGAATTCACTCCGGCGACAGCGCATGCGCAATACCCTCCCCTAATCTTTCGAAGGAAATCAAGGACACAATCCGCAAGCATACATTTGCGCTTGCAAAGGGATTGCAGGTTCGCGGTCTCATGAATGTGCAGTATGCGGTGCAAGACGGCGAAGTTTACGTACTCGAGGTCAATCCCAGGGCATCGCGTACTGTTCCGTTTGTAAGCAAGGCAATCGGAGTGCCACTGGCCAAGCTGGCTGCTCTCGTGATGGCCGGATTGAAGCTCAAGGACCTCGGCTTCACGAAAGAAGTGACGCCAAAGCATTGCTCTGTCAAAGAGGCCGTCTTCCCGTTCATACGGTTCCCTGGCATCGATGTGATCCTTAGCCCGGAGATGAAGTCCACCGGTGAAGTGATGGGCATTGACGCAACGGTTGGCTTGGCATTTCTCAAGAGCCAGGTTGCCGCCGGCAACGCGCTGCCGGTTTCCGGCAGTGTTTTCCTGAGCATGCGGGACGAGGACCAGAATGAAGTCGTGCCGCTCGCCAAACGGCTGGAGAAGCTCGGGTTTACAATCTACGCCACGCTCGGAACCAGCACGGTACTCAGGAACGAGGGCGTTAAGAGCCTCGCTATATTCAAGATTTCAAAGGGCAGACCAAATGTGATTGATCTGATTGAGGAAAAGAAAATAGCCTGGATCGTTAATACCCCGTCAAGCGGTGCCGAACCCAAGTTTGATGAGATCAAGATGCGGGCTCACGCGGTGATTCGCGGAATACCAATAACAACGACCATTGACGGGCTGCGCGCGGCGACTAACGGCCTTGAGGCCCTGCGCGAAATGGAGCACCTTGAGGTATGCAGCCTGCAGGAATACCACAGGCATGCGCCTAAAACAGCGCTTTCCAAGAAGAAATCCAGAAGAAATGATTAGGCTTTAGGAGCATTCGTGATGGCTGGCAAGTGGAATTGGCTGGAACAGAGAGAGAAGAAGGCTTTCCTCGCGCTGGAGGATGGAACAATCCTCCGTGGACATTCAGTCGGCGCTCCGCGTAATGCCGTGGGAGAAGTCGTCTTCAACACCGGAATGAGCGGCTACGAGGAAATCCTCAGTGATCCATCGTACAGTGGCCAGTTCGTGACCATGACATCGACCGAGATCGGCAATGTCGGGATCAATCCGGAAGACATGGAATCAGGCCGGATGTTTGCCAACGGCTTTATCATGCACGAGATGAATGTACCGAGCAACTGGCGCGCAAAGGAATCCCTCATGGATTGCCTGATCCGGTGTGACATCCCTGCAATCGCGGGCCTTGACACAAGGGCACTCACAGCCCGGCTCCGCGACCACGGCACCATGAAGGCATACATGGCAGTCTGTGACGGCAAAGAGAAAGGCGGCAAGGGCAAGGCGATCACCCCGGAAGAGGCCGTTGAACTGGCCGCGAAATGGGAAGGACTTGACGGCCAGGATTACGCCGCGAAGGTTTCATGCAGCGAGAAGTACGCATGGGATCCAGATGGAAAGATCTCCACGTCCTGGGGGATGGGCGACAAGCTTCCGCCGGCCGATCTGAAGATTGTGGCCTACGATTTTGGCATCAAATGGAACATACTCCGCAGCTTGCGGCGGTCAGGAATGGCTGTAACAGTAGTCCCGGCCCAGACGCCGGCGGAGAAGGTCATCGCAATGAAGCCGGATGGCGTATTCCTTTCCAACGGACCGGCAGACCCGGCGGCCGTGGTTTACGCAATCGAGAGCGCGCGCAAATTGCTCGGCAAGATACCGATCATGGGCATCTGTCTCGGGCACCAGATACTCGGGCTTGCGACGGGAGGCAAGACCTACCGCCTGAAGTTCGGGCACCACGGCTGCAATCATCCTGTGAAGGACCTGCAGACCGGCAAAGTCGAGATAACTTCCCAGAATCACAACTTCGCCGTCAACATCGATACGATCGACACTTCAAAGATCGAGGTAACCCATATCAATCTTAATGATCAGACGGTTGAAGGAATCCAGCACAAGACCGAGCCGATGTTCTCGGTACAGTACCATCCGGAAGCCTGTCCCGGCCCGCACGATCCGTATTACCTGTTTGCGCGCTTCCGTTCGCTGATTGGCAAGTAGAGAAAGCACACAATGCAGCACAAATCCTGGATAGCGGTTCTCGACTTTGGTTCGCAGTATACGCAGCTCATAGCGCGGCGAATCCGCGAGCAGCATGTGTACTCTGAGATTGTCCGGTTTGACACCACAGCGAAGGCGCTGGCCGCACGGAAACCATCCGGCATCATCCTCTCCGGCGGCCCAGCGAGTGTGTTCGAAATGGGCGCGCCGCTGTGCGATCCGGCAATATATGATCTCGGCATCCCGATACTCGGAATATGTTATGGGCAGCAGATGACCGCGAAGTTGCTGGGTGGTTCTGTGAAACCCGGCAAGGCCCGTGAGTATGGAAGCGCACGCATCTCAACCTCCGGCAGTTCACTGCTGTTCAAGAGCATGCCCGGCAACCTCAATGTCTGGATGAGTCACGGCGATCAGGTAGCCGAGCTGCCTGCCGGCTTTAAGGTGGTTGCACAGACCGGCACCTGCCCGGTTGCCGCCATGGAGAACCAGAAGCGGAAGATCTTCGGGCTTCAGTTCCACCCGGAAGTCGTTCACACGCCGCGCGGCGTTGAGCTTCTGAAGCGGTTTGTCTTCGATGTTTGCGACTGCAAGGCCGACTGGGAAATGGCGCATTTCATCAAGGAAAGCATAGCCCATATCCGCAAACAGGTCGGCAAAGGCCATGTGGTGTGCGGGCTGAGCGGCGGGGTGGATTCCTCCGTGGTTGCCGTGCTGTTGCAAAAGGCCATCGGCAGGCAATTGCATTGCATATTCGTGGACAACGGGGTTTTGCGTTACGGGGAAGCCGAGCAAGTGCGAAAGACATTTGAAGGCCTTTTCGGGATAGACCTGAAGATCGTGGATTCTTCCTCCCTGTTCCTGCGCAAGCTCAAGGGGGTCGAGGATCCTGAGAAGAAGCGCAAAATAATCGGCAAGACGTTCATTGACGTCTTCTCCGACGAGGCACGAAAGCTGGGAACAATCAAGTACCTGGCGCAGGGTACACTCTATCCTGATGTCATCGAAAGCACCTCTCCGATCGGCGGCCCGTCAGCGACCATCAAGAGTCATCACAATGTCGGAGGCCTGCCGAAGGATCTGAAGTTCAAGCTGATAGAGCCGCTGCGCGAGCTGTTCAAGGACGAGGTCCGGGTGCTCGGCCACGAACTCGGACTGGCGGATGAAATCGTGCAGCGCCAGCCATTCCCAGGACCTGGCATGGCGGTACGAATTCTCGGTGAGGTAACAGCAGAACGGGTGGCAATCCTCCAGCAGGCGGACCTGCGCGTTCAGGAAGAGATATCCAAGCTCAAGAATTACCGTGATATCTGGCAGTCATTCGCGGTCCTTCTGCCGATACAGACCGTGGGAGTCATGGGCGACAGCAGGACTTACGAGAACGTCGCCGCCCTGCGTGTGGTTGAGAGTCGCGATGCCATGACCGCGGACTGGTCACACGTGCCGTATGACGTGCTGTCGGTCATCTCAAACCGCATCATCAACGAAGTCAAAGGCATCAACCGCGTCGTCTTCGACATCAGCTCCAAACCCCCGGCCACGATTGAGTGGGAGTAGGTGGATTACTGGATAGTCAGACGGTCAACCGGCGAGCGGAATCCCGCCGCGATCATCTTGTGGAGCAGATCGTTGGTAACCGCAAGTGTCAAGACCCGGTCGTGAAGGACAGCTTGGAGGATGCCGATGGTGCCCGTTACGGGAATGCCCATGTCCGCACAGGTCCGTCGACCTGACAAGTCGTCCGTTACCACAATCCCCTTGCGATGAAGAGCGGCAGTTATGGTCCCAGCTTCGCCTTGTCCCAGATGGCCGATGAGCTCGCGAAAGGTGTCCCGCTCAGTCTTGTCAAGTGTGACCACCCTGAAGACGCCTTGGTCCACAAGGCCGAGGCAGTCGGCCAATGGCGCGTGGCCAGCGGCAACGCCGGATGTCAGTTCGTCAACAACCTGTGTGGTCACAAAGCCCCGCATGCGGTAGCGGTCGGACAGGACGTCCATACGGCCAACCAGCGCGAAGTTGGACAGCGTAACACTGTCGAAGAACCAGGCCACCTTCCTATGCATGGGCGACATCGTCCTTTGTGCACACCGTATTCTGGCTCACCCCGCGCTCATTGAGCCATGCTCTCAGCCTGAGGGGCGTAAGACCCAGAGCCTCAGCCAGCTTGCCGAGGCTGATGTACCCTCCCCTGAACGCTTCCAGAGCCTGCCGTTGGACCGCCGTCAGTCCAAGCAATTCCGTCTGATAGCAGGTCTGAACAGCCTGCCGGACCAGCTCACCAACAGTAACTCGCCTGTGCCCGGCCACCTGTTTGAGACCACGGGCCACCGATGGTTCTACTTTGATATGCAATGTTGCAGTCTGTGCCATAATTCGCTTTCTCCCCTTATGTACAACATTAGGTATAGCATGTTGGCAACCATGCGTCAAGTCCAGACACTGGACATTGCGGCAAAGACCTTTGGCAAGCGCCATTTCCGCCGAAACTCCTGGGAGTACTGATCATGATTTGGGGCATCTGCTGATGATCGAATCATTTCGGGGTGGCTGTCTTTTCTACTATCCCGGAGATCCATGCGGATAGCGCTTTGCCATTCTTCAGGGTATCCT
>Ga0247841_10001328_pt1 | contig 57049 bp, 67 predicted proteins | sample LaCruzMarch2015__2_FD_192410 | JGI IMG/M metagenome (GOLD analysis project Ga0247841, IMG submission 192410) | Freshwater microbial communities from meromictic Lake La Cruz, Castile-La Mancha, Spain - LaCruzMarch2015_18m | ecosystem: Environmental > Aquatic > Freshwater > Lake | place: Spain... | reverse complement strand
TTCTTTTTTCTACAGTCTTTTCTGGATCAGGCAAATTTTGAATTCTCTTTTTCATATCTTCCAATGATTCAAATAATTTTTCTTTTCTTTTGATTAATATTTCTTGCATGTGTTTTTTTCCTATTCCCGGAAGAAGTTCAATTTTATGAATTCTTTTATTTATTGCATCCGAAGTGTTAAAGAATTCCACAAATCTTTGTTCTTGTTCTTTAACTATTCGCTTTATTACTTCTTGAAGCTGGTTTTTTGCAGATTCAGTAAGTTTTTCTCTCTTGAGTCTGCCTAAAATGTAATAGACTTTGTCTCTCTTACCTTCCCCAATATAAACTCTCTCTCCAGGCTCCATAGGACTTCCTTTCCTAGGAACTAATTCTAAAAGAGTTAAATTTGCTTCACCAATGGCCTGGACTATGGGCATCATTTTGCCTTCTAGCGGGTATCCATTTGGTAAATATTCTAATACGACTGCATATTCTTCTTTCTTCATTTTGTTTATTCAAATTCTTTAATTGTCTCAAGGACTTTCTTTTTTTCATCTTCGTTTAATCCCATATCTATAAAAATTTTACTAAGGTCTTCTGCGCAGTCCGGTTGGATATCAATTATTTTTGAAACTTGTTCTTCCCTCATTTTTATTATATTCAAATCATTTAATTTTTTCTTTAATTCTTTTGCATCTTTTGCTTTAAAATCATTAAATTTTTTTATAAATGCAATTAGTTCAGAATTTTTTTCTTTATCTTCTGCTAAATATTCAACAACTTCTGGCAAATTTAATATCTCTGTTTTCTTTATCATTTTACTTTTCTGTTTTTACTTTTTTTAAATGTGCTGGGAGAATTAAAAAATCTTTTTCTTTTGCTTGATTTTTTATTCTTACCATATATGCATTACCTCTTTTTCCAATTACTACCCCCGTTCTTCCTTGCAATCTTTTAGGAAATCTTGGTTGAAGAGCAAGTTCTTCATCTACTGAAACTCTGTCCCCTTCTTGTAATTCTTGGAAATATCTACTAAATTTCAACTTTCCTTTTTCTCTTGGATTTTTTGACTTCATTTTAATAATTTATCCAGAAAAACTTCATTTAAAAACCTATCTTTTACCAAAAATCTTCTAGAGAAATAGTTTATTTTTACTAAATGTGTCTGAAACTGTTTCCTTTAAAATCCTTATTAAAATTCATGTTAGTACTGCATAAGTCATCATTTGCTTTTGCATCATTCATTTGTTTCTTAATTGCGCTGAACATTTTCTGTCCCCAAGTCCCAACACCGCACCTATCACAGACATCAATTGCACAATCGTCAGAAACTTCCCCATTGCAATAAACACACTTTTTTGTCATTTTCACCCTTTGAATTATTTAAGAAAGACAGGTTCTTTTTAAATATTTGTGTCAATTTTGTATACTTTTTGCTTATTCATATCTAAGAGCATCAACAACATTTGTTTTACTTGCCTGAATTGCAGGAAAAACTCCCGAAGCTGCCCCGATGGCGAAACCAAAAAATAAGCAACCAAAAATTAAATACAAAGGAGTCGCTACCTGTAACAAAGTAGTATTTAGTTGGTTTATCGCAATATATTCAATTGTTTTGCTTAATCCATAACCAAGAGCAATTCCAATTATCCCCCCAATTAAACCCAGTAATCCAGATTCAATTAAGAATATCCAAGCGATATCTGAATTCTTAGCTCCGATAGCCTTCATTACGCCTATTTCTCTAGTTCTTTCCAAAACAGAAGTGTACATGGTGTTTGCAATTCCCACAGCCCCCACAAGTAAAGATATTCCTGCTATTCCTGCAAGAAATACAGTTATAATTCCTAATATATTCTGAATGCTTTTTAGGAGTTCTTCAGGAGTAGATATTGAAAAATCCTGAGTTTTTTCCGTAACTCCCCTAAATTTTCTCAAATCTTTTTCCACCATTTGAGAAACTTCTGTTACATTTTCTCCTTCTTGGACTTGAAGCATAATCATATCAATTCTTTCTGAGATATTTGTGATTATTCTAAATTCTTCCAAAGGGATTAGAATATTACTATCATCACTAGGGTTTCCTATCGGTTCTGCAATTCCTATAACTTTTAAACTAATGCCGTTAATATTTATTTTATCTCCAACGTTTATCGGTTTTTTGAAAATAACATTTTCTTTTTTAAAATCCGAACCCAAAAAAGCAACTGCCTTATCTCCTTGTTTTGGAAATCTTCCATCCATCACTTTCCACGAACCTGTTTCTACAAAAATCTTCATTTTATCTGGAGGGATACCAACAGCCACAAGATATTTTGTTTCTCCTTGGAATTCTGCTTTTGTATTACCCATAACATAATAAGTAGAATCTTTTATTCCACTCATTTTTTCAACAGCGTTAACATCTTTTTCTGTGAGCATAAAACTTCCTCCTCCTGAACCAGGCCCGCCCATATTCATCGATTTTGGCATTATGAAAAATTTATCCGCGCCTAGCAAATCAAATTGAGCTTTTACTGCTCCTTGTAACCCTAGCGAGAGGGAAATAAGAGTAAAAATTGTGGCTATGGAGATAAAAATTCCAAGCATAGTTAGCCAACTTCGTAATTTTCTTTTTGTTAAATTTTTTATAGCAATATTAAAATATTCTTTTTTCATTTTTCTTTTCCATAAACCACCACGAGATTTAATTTTCCAGTACATTTACCTTTCTCAAAATCAAAGTCAGTAAAAACAAAAGTTTTATTTGAGATATTATACACTCCTTTAAATTCAAGCGAACCATGAATTTCTTCTTTAGAGGAAATCATTTTTCTGAATCTTTTTTCAGAGGATCCTATGAGCATTTTGTTAAAAGGGGATTCTATATACTTCGAACTATCCAAAGGAAGAATTTTTTTCTCTTTTTTTGCTTCCATGAAACCAATATATGCCATTTGGTTTAAACATAACTGCATTTCTACTTCACTAACATGATTTAATTTAAGTCGAGTATAGAAAGTAGGGGGAATTTTAAACGTGGCATTAATATGAGGGTATTCTATTTGGAGTTTCTCTAAGAATCTATATTCTGGTTGGTATATTCTTAAGTATCTTTCAATATTTTTTTTATCAATTGTTTTCATTTTATTCTCCTTTTATTTTTCTCGGTTTAAATTCAAATCTTTCTAGGTCTTGATTAATTGCCAATAATAAAGCAGTATGTATTTGATGTCTCCCAGTATTATCAAAAAAAATCTTGGCTTGATTTCTTATTATCTTATTGTATAACATTCTATCTCCAATCCCCAAATTTTCTTCAGGAAAAACAGAATCTCTTTCTTCTTTTCTTTCAAATCTTCTAATATAGTGTAAATATTTATCTTCCATTTTTTATCCTCTCAATGCATCCACCACATTTGTTTTACTTGCTTGAATTGCAGGAAGAACTCCAGAGATTGTTCCAACTGCAAAAGAAAATAAAATAGCTCCCAGTACCAAAGGATAAGAAACACTTACAGTGAATAAACTTTGTCCTAGTGCTTGGTTTGCAAATTGTGCTCCGAGAAATGCTAGAGATAATCCTAGAACTGCACCAATTATTCCTCCAACTAATCCGAGTAAACCAGATTCAATTAAGAATATCCAAGCGATATCTGAGTTTTTTGCGCCAATAGATTTCATTACTCCAATTTCTTTTCTTCTTTCTAAAATAGAAGTATACATTGTGTTAGCAATTCCTATTCCTCCAACAACTAAGGAAATCCCAGCAATGCCTGCAACAACAATGTTGATTAAATTAAGAATTGTGTTTACAGAAGCGAGCGCTTGAATGGGTGTTTGAACAGTAAAATCATCTTCCCCTTCTTTTAGATTCCTTATTTTTCTCAATTCTGTTGCTATGGCATCGGAAACTTCTTGAATTTTATCTTTATCTTCAACTTCAGCCACAATGAGATCGTATTCGTTTTTTATTCCCAGAGTCTGTTCCAAATCTTCTCTTGGGAGAATATAAACTATATTTATTTGAAAGCTACTTGATTTTTTTAAAATCCCAATAACTTCAAACTCTTGGTTATTAATTTTTATTTTACTTCCAACATTTATCTTTTTACCAAACTCTTCACTATTTGCCACATCATATCCAAGCAAAACTTTTTTTCTATCATCTTCTTTTAGTAACCTTCCTTCTTCTGTCTCCGCATTAAATGCACTATAGACCATTTCTCTTCCTTTTGAGTCTGCAGGCAAATCTGCAATATAACCAAAACTTAAAATTTTGTTATATTCTATTCCAGTTATCCTTATTATACGGGGGATTGCTATCTTTACTCCTGGTACACCATTTATCGCTTCCAAATCCTTATCATTAAGTTTTTCAACGACAGTACTTCCTGGAGGACCAAAACCAGTTCCTTTATTTTGAATAGTGAGTTTATCAACAGAAAGAGATCCAAATTGACCTATTACTGCTGTCCTTAGCCCATCCCCCAGTGAAATTAAAGAAACAACTGCAGCGATACCTATGAATATTCCTAGAATAGTTAGCCAGCTTCTTAGTTTTCTTCTTTTTAGATTACTAAAAGCGAGAGAAAAATGTTCTTTTTTCATAGGAGATTACCTCCCGTTTTTCTTATTTCTCTTTTTAATTTTTCGGTATACAATCCAAGCAATTATTAAAACAACTATAATTCCCGCGTAAAGACCATTATTATTTTTTTGAATTATTCCCAACTCTAATGCTTTTTCTTGAGTATAAACATTTACAGGAATAGTAACTGTTTTTGATTGGTCTTGATTATCTAAATCCTTGTAGGTTATTTTTGCGTAAACTGAAGGTGAAAGAGTATTGAAAAAGACATCAAAACTTGCAGTGTCAGAATCATCAGAAGCAATATTTCCAATGTAAATTGTGTCTGTAGACAATAAATCATATCCTTGAGGAAACACCTGGACAGAAATAAATTTTACTTCTCCCAATCCTTTATTTATTATCTTTAAAGTTATTTTTCCTTTTTGGTCAACAACATTATTTTTAGATTCTACGGAAAAAGCCAATTCTGTTTTAGCGTTTACTCTTAACCCAAAACTTCCTGTTTTAGTCGCAACAATTCCTGTATCCACATTAGTGTATTTTAAAGTGTAGGGAATTTCATAGTCTCCAGGAGCAATTCCTGTAGAGGGTTTGATTATAAAAGTAATGCTCTCTTCATCATCTTCATTAATTTCATCAATACTCTTTTCAGAGCTTCCTACTGCAATGAAAGGAAGTGTTCCTAGGTTTAATTCCATAGAAACAAATTCTATATCAAAATTATCATTGTTATGCAACTCTACACTCACTTTTCCTTCTTCTCCAGGGTAAATAGAAGCATAATCCGCATTAACACTAAGAGCAGATATAAAGCTAAGGCTAATAAAAATTGCAAAGATTGTTGTTAATATTTGTTTATTCATTTTCTAAATATATCCCCCATTTTTCTTTTTATGTATTTCCCATAAATTAAAATAAATTGTTTGCATTTCTTTTGGAACAAATTCTTTTATATATTCTTTCATCACATTATCTTCTTGCTTAGTCATTTGTCTTTTTTTATTGTCTAATTCAAATGTGAAAAGTTTCATAGTTTCAAGTATTTTTTCAAGATTTTTTCCAGAATTTATTTCTGTCTCTAATTTCCACAATTTTGAAAGTCTTACTCGTTCTTCGGGTTTTTTTACTTGTTGAATTAAACTATTTATATAATTTTCAACGGCTACTTTTGATTCTTGTGGAATAGGAAGGCTATAAACAGCAGCATATTCATTAAAGCATTTTTCCACATCTTTCACATTTAAATAGATTTTTTTATCTTTTGGCGTCATATCTCTTCCTTATTTCAAGAGTTTATAAACTTTGTTATTGTTACCCCTAAAGAGTTAAACTAATTAACACAAATAGGTTTAGAAATAGTTTTCCATGCCCCTTTTATTTTTTTAGTAACCTTTTCTACTCTCCCGTCTTTTAACCAATAAATTAGTTTTGCATATTCTTCTGCGAGGGAGGGGTCGTGGGTCACCACAATAATTGTTTTTCCTTCTTCATTTAATTTTTTTAAAAATTCCATTATTTTTGTTTTACTTTTTGAGTCTAAATTTCCAGTGGGTTCATCCGCAAGTATTATTTCTGGGTCATTCGCAAGGGCTCTAGCAATTGCAACTCTTTGCTGTTGTCCTCCAGATAATTGAGAGGGATAATGTTCCATTCTATCTGCCAAATCAACCATTTTCAATAATTCTTCTGCTCTCTCTTCTCTTTCTTCTTGTTCTATTTCTTGAAAAATCATAGGGAGGATAACGTTTTCTTTTGCCGTCAAATTTGGGATTAAATTGAATTGTTGGAAAATAAATCCAATTTTTTTACCTCTAATTTGTGCAAGTTCGGATTCTTCTAATCCAGCAATATCTTCTTTTCCCAAATAAATTTCTCCTTTTGTCGGGAGATCTAGACTTCCTGTAAGATTCATCCCCGTAGATTTACCACTTCCACTAGGTCCCATTATCGCGACAAAATCACCTTTTTTTATTACAATATCTACACAGTCAAGAGCTCTCACTATTTCTTCCCCCATTTCATAGTGCTTTGACACTTTTTTCAGTTCAATCATTATTTCTTCTTCTATCATTTTCTACAAACTCAGAATAAGGTCTGAGGCCAACACCTCTGAGTTATTCAGGATAATTTCTATTTAAAGCTTTCTTATAGTAAGTTTTAAAAAGCCTTCTAAATCGTTATTAATATGATAATCCCAATAAGATGTTTCTCATGTGGAAAGCCAGTAGCTCACTTGTGGGAAGAATACAAAAAGAGAGTTGCTCAAGGAGAGAATTCTCAAAAAGTTTTAGATGAATTTGGACTTGATAGATACTGTTGCAGAGCTGTATTTTTAGGTCAAACAGATTTGATTGAATTAATTGGTGAATTTAAGAAGAGTTAGTTAATTTTTTTCTTAGAATATATCCACAATTCTCGCACTCAACAGTTTTCATTTTATTTTTAATCCTTATTTTTGGAGAAGTATAAGGAATAAAACATTTTTTACAAAAAAGATGTTTATACTCTTTTAGAGAAATTCTATTCTTCATAGCAATTCTTTTTATTTTTCTAAAATCCTTTTGAGATTTTTGTTTTATATTCAAGAAGAAATTTTTTATTCTTTCTTTTGCTTCTAATTTAGTCAAGTCTTTTCCCATTTAATCGAGAGTCTTATTATATTTAAAAAGAATATGAAAGACAGCTTGATAGTTTCGCGCCTGGTATGGTACTACTTGCTACCAACGTAGAAAGCTTAACTTCTGTGTTCGGAATGAGAACAGGTGTTTCCAATCTACTATGGCCGTCTTCAATTTTTGGAGATTTTTACACTTTATAAGAATTTTTATATAGTGTTTTTTCTTAATCTGAATAGGTTTGACCCTATTTTAATAGGAGATTTTGATAAGGGAAACTTCATTTTCCATTATGCAGATTTAAACAAAGTTGTTATCATGAAAATTAAACTTGGAAAATATCGCCATTATAAAGGGAAAGTGTATGAATCTATAGGGATAGCGAGGGATAGTGAAACTTTTAAAGATTTAAAATATTTTGGAATTTATGCTAAGAGAGCGTATTATTTTCAGAGGGGTTATTTTTGGCTTGCGGGTAAAATAGTTAGGACGAAGATTATGCAGAAGTTGGGGTTTGCTCGTTTTGAGAAGTTGTTCTTGTCCATGTCTCATGAGTGTAATGCTAATTGTGTTCATTGTTATGAAAAGTTTGCATGTAAGAAAGAGGGTGTTAGTTTGAAGACAGAGAAAGCTAAAAGTCTTATTGATGAATTTGAGAAGATGGGGGGTTGCATAGTTTATTTTTGTGCGGGGGAATTTTTAATGAGGAAGGATTGTTTTGAATTGATAAATTATACCCGAAGTAAGGGGCTTGCGGCTATAGTTATTACTAATGGTTTGCTTTTGAGTGAGGAGAGGGTTGTGGCGCTGAAGAATGCTGGGTTGACTATGCTGATTGTTTCACTTGACAGTCCTGTTGCTGCTGAGCATGATAGGCTGAGAGGAGTTAAGGGTTGTTTTGAGAAAGCTATTAATGGATTGAAGTTTGCTCAGAAGCATAAGATTTTGACTCAGATTTGGACGTATACTACTAAGTCGCATGAGAATGATTTGAATGGATTGGCTAAGATTGGGAGGGATGTTGGAGTGCAGCTTGTTTTTGTTTATTTTACATTGCTTTCTGGTAAGTTATTTGATAAGCCTGAGGAGAATTTGAGCGAGAAAGATAAGGCTGTTCTTCGGAAAAAGTTTAATCATGTATTTCCGATTAGTTTACAGTTTCCGACGAAGAATTGGGCTTGTCATGGGATGGGTAAGGAGCATATTAATGTGATGCCTTCTGGGGAGGTAACATTTTGCCCGCCGGTTCCTTATTCTTATGGGAATGTTCATGAGAGATCTTTGAAGAGTATTTATTTGGATTTAGTTCGGGATGCTAAGAGGTTTTATCATTTAAGGGGACAGTGTCCGGTGAATTTTCAAGAGTATCGGGAGAAGTGTAATGCTAAGTTTATTTATGGCGATAAGGATAATGTCAAATAGTTTTTGTGGCTATTTAAGAATGAATTAAACAAAAAGGGATTATTTTATTTTTTCGAAGTTTTCTTTAATTATTTTTTCTAGGGTCTCTGCGCTTTTTCTTAGTCCTTTGATTATCATTTATGCTTTTTCTTTTGGATTGGTTAGTTTCATACAATTAAAATAACAAGATATATTCGGGACTTATGCTTTTATGTAATTTTATTTTATTCTTTCTTTTGCTTCTAATTTAGTCAAGTCTTTTCCCATTTAATCAAGAGTCTTGTTATGTTTAAAAAGAAGATGAATCTTGGAGCTCAATTCATTTTATTCTAAAAAGAAAAGAACCACTGAACTTAAATTCATTTTATTTTAAAAAGAATATGAAAGACAGCTTGATAGTTTCGCGCCTGGTATGGTACTACTTGCTACCAACGTAGAAAGCTTAACTTCTGTGTTCGGAATGAGAACAGGTGTTTCCAATCTACTATGGCCGTCTTCAATTTTTGGAGATTTTTATGCTTTATAAAACTTTTTATATGGTTGTTTCTCCTTATTTTGATAAGCGGATATGCCGGAGTGGTCAAACGGGACAGACTCAAAATCTGTTAGCTTAGTGCTTACCTAGGTTCGAACCCTAGTATCCGCATTATTACAAAGCGATTAATCATGGAAGTTAAACTTGGAAAATACCGCCATTACAAAGGGAAGGAATACGAAGTCCTAGGGCTAGCAAAGCATAGTGAAAATTTAGAAGAGTTAGTTGTATATCGCGCACTTTATGGAGAAAATCAAATTTGGGTAAGACCATTAAACATGTTTAAAGAAAAGATAATTTTAGATGGAGTTGAAAAATCAAGATTTGAATATATTGGTTGATAATTTTATGCCCGGGTAGCTCAGCCTGGATTCAGAGCATCTCCGTCCTAAGGAGAGGGTCGCAGGTTCAAATCCTGTCTCGGGCGTTCATAAAGAATTATAATCAATATTCCGTGATTTAGTAAACTTTAAAACCCTTTAATTTGTGTTAATTCAAAGCGCTTGTAGTATAGTGGTTAGTATGTCTGCCTTCCAAGCAGACGGCCCGGGTTCGACTCCCGGCGGGCGCATACGAAGATAACGAAGTTAGCGGAGTGCAAAAAAGCGAATCTTTTGCATCTTGTTAGAAAGCGAAAATTCAAAAAGCCGAAATTCTAAGGAGTTTCAGTAGAAATAAAAAATGTCAGAAGAAAAAATAGAATCAAGCAATGTAGAAAAAGTTCATGAACAGCATCATGCTTCTCATAGTAATGGGAAATTAAATCTTTTTAAAAATTTTAATTATGATAAATGGTATAAATTCATGTTTCTTATACCTCTTTTCTTACTGCTCCTTTCCGTTTCTTATATTGGTTTAACTTATTCAAGGACCGGAGATTTTATTCTCAAGGATGTTAGTTTGTCTGGAGGAACTTCAATAACAATTCATGGAGATTTTGATTATGCCAAACTAGAATCAGAATTAAAAACACAATATGATGATATTTCTTTTAAAAAACTTTCAGATATATCTTCTGGAAAACAAATAGCATTTATTGTTGAAAGTTCTGCTGAACCAGAACCATTAAAAGCGAGTATAGAAAATATTCTAGGAACAACATTAACAACAGAAAATTCCAGTACGGAATTTTCAGGACCTGCATTAAGCAGCAGTTTTTATAAACAGTTAATTTTTGCTTTAATTATTTCTTTTATTTTGATGTCTATTGTTATTTTTATTTTATTTAGAACATTTATTCCAAGCATGGCCGTTATATTTGCCGCTTTTGCAGATATTGCTATGCCTCTTGCAGTAATAAATTATTTCGGAATAAGACTTTCTACTGCAGGAATTGCAGCATTTTTAATGTTAATTGGTTACTCTGTTGATACAGATATTCTTCTTACAACTCGTGCTTTAAAAAAGAAAGGAGGAACTTTGAATCACAGAATTTTTGGAGCATTTAAAACAGGTATTTTTATGACCTCTACTGCATTGTTTGCAGTTCTTCCAGCATTTTTCATAGTAACAGGATTACCAGATTCGTTTAGACAAATTTTCTTGATTCTAGCTTTAGGTTTATCCGCTGATATAATTAACACATGGTTAACAAATGCTAGCATAATTAAATGGTATTGTGAGAAAAATGATATAAAATGAAACTTACTTGGAAAATTTGGGTTTTAGTATTTGCGCTTGCTTTTGCAGCGATGAGTGTTCTGAATATCCCAATTATGTACAATATTCTTTTGGGAAGTTTAATTATTTCTATTTTAGCAACGCTTTCATTTGTTCAAGAAAAATCAACAAGAATATTTTTATTAATTTTAACAGGAGTAGCAATACTAGCAATAATTTTATTCACAGCACAGCAAGGAGTAGTAATCTCTTCTGTTACAGTAGATTCCACGGCGTTTAATGAGGGTTTAAAGAAAGGAATGATAATTACAGCAATCAATGGGAACGCAATAAAAAGCACAGAGGATTATTCTAGCCAGATAAGTTCTTTATTTCCCACAGCCAATAAAACAAAATTACAAATTCAGACAACAACAGGGAATTTTATTTTTTTAACAAACGAAACTCCTGCACTTAGCGTTTCAAGTATTTCAAAAACAAATCTTAAAACAGGTTTGGATTTAAGCGGGGGAGCAAGAGCTATGATTCGCCCGGTAAATTTAACCCTTTCTTCAAGTGAAATGGCTGATTTAATTGCTATAACTTCTAGTAGATTGAATACTTTTGGAATTAGTGATGTAAATGTTAGATCTGTTTCAGATTTAGCGGGAAATAATTTTGTATTGATTGAAGTTGCAGGATTAACAACCGATGAATTAAAAGAGTTAGTTGGTCAGCAAGGAAAATTCGAAGCAAAAATAGGAAATGAGACTGTGTTTGTAGGAGGAGAAAAAGATATTGCTTCCGTTTGTAGAACTGATGCTACTTGTGCAGGAATAAGAGAATGCTTACCTAGTTCAGATGGTTCATATTTCTGCAGTTTTTCATTTACTATCTATTTGAGTCCATTGGCTGCAGAAAGACATGCTCTTATAACAAATAATCTAAGTATAAATTCTACTGATGAAAATGGAACTCTTTTTTCAGGAGGAGGAAAATATTTATCGGAAAGACTTAATTTGATTGTAGATGATAAATTAGTAGATACTCTCTTGATTAGTGAAGGGTTGAAAGGAAGTTCAACAACACAAATTTCTATCTCTGGTTCTGGCAATGGAGCGACCAAAGAAGATGCTTATAACTCTGCTCAAGCAAATATGAAGAAGTTACAAACTATTTTAATTACTGGAAGTCTTCCATATAAATTAGAGATAGTAAAGCTTGATTCTGCTTCTCCTGTGCTTGGAAAAGAATTTACAAAGAATATAATTTATTTAGGATTAATCGTTTTTGCAATTGTTTCCACCTTATTATTTATCAAGTATAGAAAAATAAAAATTACTTTGGCTGTAATATTAACTATGTTTTCTGAAGCATTAATTACTCTTGGTATTGCAGCTTTAATAAAATGGAATTTAGACGCGCCATCTATCGCAGGAATTATTGCTGGAATGGGTACAGGGGTTAATGATCAGATTGTTATTATAGATGAATCCATATCAGAGGAACAAGAAAATTTGAAGGATAAAATAAAGAGGGCATTTTTCATAATTATGGGGGCATTCTTTACAATTATTGCAGCAATGCTTCCACTTTTCTGGGCAGGAGCAGGACTATTGAGAGGTTTTGCTTTAACAACAATAATCGGTGTTACAGTGGGTATTCTTATAACTAGACCTGCATTTGGCGATATAGTTAGAAAGATACAGGAGTAAGATGCCAGATCCTTTATGTAAACAAAGATTCAATTACAAGGTGTTTGTATTGGATAAAATAATAAAATAAGATGCCAGATCCATTATGTTCTATAATGGGGGGATTAGATGTTTTAGTTGGACTTATTTTAATTTTTAGTTTTTCTCACATTTTTTTCACAATTTTAGGTATTGCAATGTTAATTAAAGGAGGAGTGAGTTTTTTAGGATGAATCCCTCTTGGCATATTTTCTTTGGATTTTTATTTTCTGTATTTTTTTTCTTTATTTTTCCAGAATTAGGAATAATGAATCTTTCTTTACTTTTTTTTTCTAGCGTCTTAATTGATGTAGATCATTACTTGTTTTATATTTATGAGAAGAGAGGGCTTAACCTGAGAAAAGCTTATGCTTATTTTATAACAAAGAAAAAGAAGTGGAAAGATTTTGGGAACAAGGTACATAATCCTCTTCCTTCTTTCTTTATATTCCATGGGCTAGAGGTTCTTTTACTACTTTTTGTTTTGTCTTTCTTTTTTAGTCCCCTCTATTTTGTGTTTGTTGGATTCTCATTTCATCTACTTTTAGATCTAATGGAACAAGCAGTCTATTCAAACAGATTTCAGAAGATTTCAATAGTAAATGATTTTTTAAACTATAAAAGATAATTTATTGCATGGAGAATTTTGTTACTTCAGAAGCAAAAGAGGTTTTTTCTATTTTTAAAAGAATAAAAAATAGAGATTTTAAAGGAAATTCTGGAGCTGCAATAAAAAATAGTGTGTATCAAGTTGCCGGAACATTTGTTTCAAAAATAGGTTCTTTGTTATTTACTATTATTCTTGCCAGAATTTTAATGCCGGAATTATTTGGATTGTATATCTTAGCATTATCAACGATTGTAATTTTTTCTTTCTTTACCGATTTAGGAACTGGGCAGACATTGGTTAGGTTCCTCTCTAAGAATATTTCCCAGAATAAATTATCTAAATCTAAAATTAATACTATTTATTTATTTAATATAAAATTTTTAATTACTTGGGGAATTTTTACTCTTTTTTTAATTTTAGCAAAGCCTCTTTCAATTTACTATCAAAAACCAATTTTCTTAATTTTGCTTTCGGGATCTCTTTATTTATTTTCCATAAGTTTATCTAATTTTTTTAGAAGTTTTTTTGAATCTTTAAATGATTTTAAAACTCCTTTTATAAGAGAAACTTTTTTTCAAATACTTCGGCTTATTTTAATCCCCTTATTGGTAATTTATCTTCTTTATCAATCTATTTCTGGAGAGAATATTTTGATAATTGTTTTCGTTTCCCTGGGGATTATATGGGCAATTATGGTTCTTTTTTTATTTTTTGTTGCAAAAAAGACACCCGTGTTTTTAGCAAAAAAATCTAAGTTAAGTCTAAAAGAAAAGAAAGAAGTAAATTTCTTTTTTATATCTTTAATTGCTTTCTCAGTATTTTCCATAATCTTTTCATATTCCGATATTTTTATCTTGGGAGGATTTGTAAGTTCAGAGTATATTGGCTACTATCAGGCGGCTATGGGTTTAATTGGTTCTTTAAGTACGCTTGTTTTATTTTCAGGTTCCCTTTTTCCGATATTTAGCCGTTTAAAAGGGAAGGCATTAGAATTAGGATTTAAAAAAACTCTTAGAATAACTTTTTTAATTTCTTTTACTCTTTTTTTAATTTCTCTTTTATTTTCAAATGTTATAATAACTACCCTTTATGGGAAAGAATATCTCCAAGCAATTCCTTTTTTCAGAGGATTGTGTTTTCTTTTAATTTTATGGCCTTTTGTTGCGCTTTATAATGGGTATTTTATGGCAAAAGGAAAGCCTGAAGTTATAAAAAATCTTTTAATTTTTATATCTTTATTTAATTTGGGATTAAATTTCCTCCTCGTTTATTTTTTATCTCAATCTAGTAGCTATCTTGCAGTCTTAGGATTGATAGGTGGAACAGTTTTTAGTAATTTGTTATATCTTATAGGCTGTGTTTGGAAAAAAAGAAGTTAAACTTTTCTATTCCTTTTAATTTCAACGCTTGTATACCCTAATTCTTGTTTATAGTTTGTCTTTACCTTAACATCACAAGGATGACACTCTCCGTAATTGGCACATTTTATAAAATCATTTTTTATTTGAAAATTTTCATTAATTATATTCCCTAGGGGAAATTCTTCTGCATATAAATCTCTATGACATTTATATGCCTCTCCACTTGGTCCAATTAATAATTCAGAAGTCTTACATAAGCAAGATTCTAATTTTCCTTTTGTTGCTTCTGGATATTTGGAATAATTTCCATACATTTCTCCTTTGTAATCTCCAGTGAATTCTTTTACTCTAAATTCAACTCCTTCATCTTTGCATCTAAACTGCATTTGGTTAATTGCTGAAAGCTGTGTTGGGCTAGGATATAAAACGCTCCAAATACCTACGTCAAATTCCGCATTCTTTAAACGCTTAGCATTTTCTACTAACTTTTTCCCATCCCCCATTTGTTCTGGATGATAACTTGCTCTTATGGAGGCGTAGGGGGAATTCCTTTTGATTCTTGTAGGATTAACTTCAGATATAAACTTTTCAAAAACACTTTCACTCCAATGAAGATTTGTTAAAATATCAATGTTTAATTCTGGTTTTAAATTATTTAGAATATAAATAAAATCTTTGTGCAAGGAAGGTTCTCCACCACTAAGAGTAATTGGGACACTTGGCCTAGATTCAATTTTATTTAATGCATTAACCCATTCTTGTCCAGAAATTTCTTTAAAATTCTTCCTATCAAATTCTTTATCAAATGCATTTAAACAAAAACTACAGCTAAGATTGCATCTCATGGTAAGAAAAGCTGAAATGTAAGTATAATCTTCCGGGATTTTTCTTATCTCCATTTTTTTATATTCAAAGGTTATTTAAAATGATTGTGCTTGAGAGATATATACCTCAATTTAGTCTAGTAAAATTTCATCTTTATTTTTATAAAGAAATATTTTGGTATGGTTGTTTAATCTTATTTTAGATAAATTTTCAAAGCTAAAATATTCCGCTTTTTCCCCCTCAGTTAATTTTTTATTTATATAATCTATTCCCTCTTCAATTCTTCCCTTAAAAAAATATAAATGACATTTAAGATTATACTCTTGAATGAAAAGATTTTCTTCTCCTAGGGCTTTGATATTTTTTATAATACAATCGGGTAGTTCTTCCACAAGTTCTCTTTCAAGTCCTTTAAATGGATTTTCTTTAGGATTAATTCCTCCACCAAATAAAACCCACTCTCCTGGATAGATTAAATCTGGATTATTATCTCTTAATTGTAGAAGAAGCTCTTTTTTTTTATTAAGTAAAACTATTTTTGCTACTTTTCTATATTCAATCATATAAAATTATCGTGAGGATGAGGATTTTTTAATCTCTCTAGATATCTATTCCCTACATCTAGTCTACAACCCACCCTACAATCATCGACCCCCCTTTTTTTTATTTTCTGTATAATTTCTTTTCTTTTTTCACTAGCCCAAATATCTGAGAAATTTTTTTCATATAAATTTCCATAGGTAAATTTTTGATTATTATAAAATAAATTGCATGGAACAACATTCCCGCTAGAATCAATAAGAGTAAAAAATGAAAGACCATAACAATCTTTATATTCTCTTTCTTGAGACAATCTTTTTATTGTTTGTGTTCTATATATTGTTTGGAACTTTTCATCATTTAAACTTTCGAGTGGTTTTCTTAATTTTTCAGCTTCATTATAATCAAAACTTAAGTCATTTTTACTTGCTGGGTGATGAGAATAGGGCTTAATTTGCAAATTATCTACACCTATCTCTTTTACAGTGTTTGCCAATAAAATGAGTTCATCTAAACTTTTATTTGTTAAAAGTGCTTGGACCCCTATTGTTGTATTTAGATTATTTTTTCTTTTAACATCCACAGCATATTTTATATTGTTCAAAACTTTTTCAAAATCTTCTTTTTTTGTGCCATGAACTTCAGCATAAGTTTTAGAGGTTCCAGCATCTACGCTAAATCTAATCCAGGAAAGATAAGGCATGCATTGTTCCGCTTTTTTATTTGTGAAAGGAACACCATTTGAAGTCACAGAAACATCCATTCCATTTTCTTTCGCAGTTTTTATAAAAAGAGGGGTATCTTTATGTAAAAAAGGCTCACCTTCTCCAGCGAACATCACAGATTTAACTCCCTGTTTTGCCATATTTTCAAGATTCTTAGTTAGAATTTTTGAATCAATATCTGCTCCTCCGTGTTCAAGATAATCTAATGCACAAAACATGCATTCGTGATTGCATCTATTTGTTGGCCCAATTTCAACATAAACGGGTGGGCAATCTCCTTTCTCTTTCCATTCAGCAACCCTTTCAGGATGGTACATCAATTTATGGTTATCAACTTCTATTTTCATTTTATTGTTTTATCTTTTTTTAAACTAATAAAAGTTGGTTTTTTATTTAAGTAAGATTCAATTATAATCTCTTTTACTTCATTGGAGGTTATTGGAAAATATGAATTAATATTTTCAAATTTACTCATGATCCACTTCCCATCTATTTCAGAGTGAGTTGGGCCGAGAGTGGGATAATCTGCATATCCTATTAATTTTACATTAACATTTTGTTGATCTATATCTAATTTTATTTGTTCAAATGGTCTTTCAATAAGAAACGGAGTAATGGTGTAGACGTATGGTTTTAATCCTTCAAGGGCCATACCAGATGCCATGCTTATCATACTTTGTTCTCTAACCCCCAAATTTAAAAATCTTTTTGGAAATTTTCTTCTGAATTCATCAAAAACCCCATACCCTATATCCCCCGTTAATAAATAAATATTTTTATCTCCTTCTGCTAATTCCACTAAAGATTTCCCAAATTCTCTCCTCATCTTAACTCTTTGTACGCATTTTTTAATTCTTCATCATTTGGAACTCTTGCATGCCAAGCAGAATTATTTTCCATAAATTTAATTCCTTTTCCTTTGATTGTGTTTGCAATTATAATCTTTGGTTGTCCATAGTTTTTTTCTTTTAAACTAGTTATTAATTCTTGGAAAGAATGCCCGTTTACTTCTAGGGTGTAACATCCAAAAGAGGTGAATATTCTTCTGAGATTCATTTTAGAAACATTATCCGTTTCTTCAAGAGCCTGTAATTTGTTCTTATCTACAATTATAGTAAGGTTATCTAATTCATATTTTACTGCCAATGGAAGAGTTTCCCAAGTAGTTCCTTCCTGGCATTCTCCATCTCCCATTAAAACATATATCTCTCCTTTTTGTTTTTTAAATTTTCTTGCAAGAGCCATTCCTGCACCTATTGGAAGACCATGCCCAAGACTCCCAGTTGTACAATAAACTTTATTGTTTAAATCTATTTCAGGATGTGCACAAATCTTAGGAGAGTACCCTTTTTCTTCTAATAAAAGATACAGGGGATGCGAAGCATGACCTTTACTTAAGATAAATTTATCTTCTTCTTTCATGATCACGTTATATAAAGAAACTAGAATTTCAATTTCTGAAAAACACCCCCCCAAATGGGCATCCCCTTTTTTTACGGATAATTCTAGAGTTTTTAATCTCAATTCTTTTGCTTTTTCTTCTAGTGTTTTCATCTTAAATTATTCAAAATAAATAAATTCGTAATCCCCCCTATATCCTGCTTCATCAAACATCCAATTCCATCCTTCTGGGGTAAAAAAAGATTCACAAGTTAATGCCCAACATTGTAGGTTAAATAATTCTTTTTCATTTCTAAAACTTTCAACAACAAGATATTTATTTTTTCCAACTCTTTCCAACTCTTGTAATGATTTTTTTAAATCTCTTCCTTGGAGGTTATGCAAAGTGGTAATAGATGTAATTAAATCAAATGTTTTATCTGGAAATGGAAATTTATTTTTTGCATCATGAACAAAGATATTTTCTTTTATTTCTTCTTTAGCATTTTTAATTGCATAATCTGAGATGTCAAAGCCAATAACCTTTCCCGAAGGTAAAATTTTCTTGAATTCATGCAATAAAAAGCCCTTCCCGCACCCCACATCTAATATTTTTGAATCTTCTTTTAAATGGTATTTATCTATCAATTTTCTTGCTATAACTTCTTGTCTTCCATCATATTTGTATCCCCCATAGCCATATTTTTTGTCTCCATCCCAAAATTCAGCACCATATTTTTTGGCTATTTCCATGCACTCAACTTTATTGTTATTCATTCTTTCTAGATAGTTTCTTTTTGTGCTTGTATGCAAGGGAGTAATTATATTTAATAAATCTCTCATGGTAAAAATGTATTATTTTAATTTATAAAGATATATGTAATGATGGTACATCATCATAATCTTTTTATACTCTTGGTTTGGAACTTAATTATGCCTGAAAAAAATATAACTCAGAAATATGGCAACCTAAAAATAATCTGGCATTCTGATAAACTTGATGCATTGAGAGAAGGCAAAGTCACAGCCCCCCTAAATGTGAGAATAAAACCTACAAATAGATGCGATCATAATTGTTTTTATTGTTCCTATCATCCAGAATCTGAAAACATCCTTTCTGAAGAATTCAAATCAAGTGATGAAATTCCAAGAGAAAAAATGATGGAAGTTTTAAAAGATTTTAAAGAAATAGGGGTTAAATCTTTGACTTATTCTGGAGGGGGGGAGCCATTAATATACCCTTTCATCGAAGAGGCTTTTGAAAAGACTTTAGATTCTGGAATAGACCTATCAATTATAACTAATGGACAAAAATTATCTGGAGAAAAAGCAAAGTATCTAGCAAATGCTAAGTGGGTAAGAATTTCCTTGGATGCTTCCAATCAAGAATCTTTTCATAAGAGCAGAAGAGTTCCCTTAAAGCTTTTTGGAAAATTAGAAAAAAACATAGTTAGTTTTTCTGGAATAAAAAAGAGTGATTGTGAATTAGGAATAAATTTCGTTGTTCATCATTTAAATCAAGGAGAGGTTTATGAAGCTGCTAGATTTTTTAAAGAATTAGGAGTGAATCACATTAAGTTTACTCCCAGATGGATAGATAAAAAAGGAGAATGGATAAATTACCATCGACCATTTAAAGAGGGGGTGATAGAACAGATTGCAAAAGCGAAAGAATTAGTTGATGAAAATTTTTCTATTTTTGATACCTATAAAAATGACTTTGAATTAACGGGGGTTCCAGAAAGAGCCTATTCTACTTGTCCGATAATGCAAATTGTTCCAGTTATTGGAGCAGATTCAGTTGTTTATTTTTGTCATGATAAGACTTATACTAGAGAGGGGGCATTGGGGTCTATAAAAAAGCAGAGTTTTAAGGATTTGTGGTTTGGTAAAGAAGCAAAAGAAAAATTCAAAAAATTCAATCCAAAAAAAGAATGTCAACAACATTGTACCTATGATGCAAGGAATCTCCTAATAACAGATGCTATAAAATCTTATGACAAGAATCATATAAATTTTATTTAATATTTTTACCAAAAATGTCAAAAAGAACATTAGAAGAATGGAGATTAGATGACCGGGGAAAGTCTTTAGCATATTTTTCAAAAAAAAAACAAACTGTAGTAAGTAGAGATATGATTAAAGATCTTAAAAAAATTTCTAAAGAAAATGGGTTTGTTAATTCTAGATTTTGTTTGCATAATGATCCTGGGCAAAGTTTGCAAGATATGATTCTAATAGCTTATAAAGGAAAGACTTGTAAAAAACCCCATATGCATGTAACGGGAATGGAGGCAATGCAAATAATTGAGGGAGAATTTTTAGCAATTATTATGAATGGAGAAGGGGGTTTAGTGGATAAAAGAATTTTGTCTGCTAAAGGAGAATTTGCCTATAGAAACGAGAGGGGAAGATACCATATATATCTCCCCTTAACAAAATATGCCATATTAAGAGAAATAAGAGACGGACAAAATAATCCAGAAGAGACGATTTATGCTCCTTGGGATCATGCAGAGGTTTTAAAAAAGTATTTAGGAAGAGAATATTTAAATTGTTCTAATGTTTCTTGTAAATCTCCTTGTAAATTAGGAAATTTTTAATTAATCAAATTTAAAAAATTTTCTATTGGTTTTTGTGAATTTCCAGTTAATCTTTTATATTTTTCCACATTTAAGTCTATTTTTAATGGCCTTTTCTCTGATAATCCGATTTCATTTATTTTGCAGGGGACAATTTCGGCATCCATTTTGAAATAATTTTTTATTTTTTCTGCTATTTCATATCTTGTTATGGGAAGGGTAGAAGCCAAATGAAAAACCCCATGATAATTATTTTGCACTGCTTGTTTTATAAATTCATAAAAATCTTCCGAATAAAGAGGAGTAAATATCTGGTCTTTTGAGCAAATAATTTTTTTATCTATTTGCATTTTTTCAAAAGTTTCCTTAAATAAAGTTTCATCATTTTGTATCCCAAAAACTTTTCCCATCCTTATTAAAATAAAAGGCTTGTTAGAATTTAAAAGATGATTCTCAATTTCACATTTCATCTTTCCATAATTATTGAGCGGATTTGTTCTGTCTCCTTCCTTATAATCTCCTTTTTCTCCATCAAAAACATTATCTGTTGAAAGATAAATGGGTATGATCTTTTTAGAAAAACAATCTTCAATCAATTTTTTTGTTTTTGGAACGTTTGATTCATATGACTTAGTTAAGTCTTTGGAGAGTTCTGGTCTTGGATTAGCAGCTGCAGCAATTATCACATGACTAGGTTTAGGTGTCGTGAGGATATTCTCTAAAATCATTTCTTCCAAATTAAAGGGGATCATCCCATTTTTTTTATGAGTACAATAAGTACCAGAAATTTCAAAAGAATCTTCTTTAAATCTTTTAAATAAATCTCCCCCCAATCTACCGGAAGCCCCAAGAATCATAATCATTTTACTCTTTCATCAACAGATTTAACATGAAGACCTGCAGAATCTATTGTGTCTTTTCTCCATTTTTCAAGTTCCTCTAAACTTATTCCCACCATTCTCGCAACTTTAACTCTTTGTTCTTGAGTTTTGAAGTTGATTCTATCCCATTCATATGCTCTCAATACTTGCAATTTGTCTGGAGAAAATTCAGGGGTAGTTATTACCCCTTTTCCGAATCCATAATACTGGGGGTCTTCAAAACTAAATCCTTCCGGAATATATTTTTTATCCATGCAAATATCATATAATTCTGTTTTAGGAAATGGTGTGGCTATATGAAAAACAACATAATTCAAGAGTTCTCGATCAACCATCCTATCCGCAAAATTAATGCTCTCTCTTATATCTTGCCAATTATCTCCTGGCATTCCAATAACAAAATTAGAAGAAACATCATCAAAATTTCTTTTTTTTACTTTCTCCAAGGTTTTAACTGCTTGTTCAAGATTTATTGGTTTTCTCATTCTTTTCAGTGTTGCCGGAGAGCCCGATTCTATAGAAACTATTACTTGATAACATCCAGACTCTTTCATTTTGTCCAAAATTTCATCATCCATATCATGGAGCGCAAGATTATTTGATTTCCATATTGTTTCTTTTCCCTTTTTCTTTCTTTCTATTAAACCATCCATTATTTGAATGGCTCTATCCCTCGGCCATAATAAACTATCATCTATAAAAATTAATTCCCTTGCTCCGTACTTTTCTGTAAGCATGTCTACCTCTTCTAATACTCTTTCAGGTTTTTTTGTTCTAATCTTTTGGGAATAAAGTTCCTTACTTGAACAAAAGGAGCATTTATATTGGCATCCTCTTGAAGTCATAGTTATTGCTACTGGAAGTTGTTTGAATCTAAAGTTTTGAGTGAACTTCTGTTGATAATTCATATATTTTTGCATGTCAAATTCAGAATAGTCTGGAAGAGGAAGAGAGTTCAAATCAATAACGTTTTTGAATTTGATTGGATGGTCTATCATTTTTCCATTTTTTTTGTAAATTAATCCGTCAATTTGTTCAAACCCATTTTTACTTTGGATTGCCCCGATAAGTGCTGGCAATCTTTGTTCCCCTTCCCCCAAAACGACATAATCTATGTTTTCATCTTTTGTTGCTATTTCAGGGGATAAAGTTGGATAAATTCCTCCTGCAATGGTGACTATTTCGGGGTTTATTTTTTTTACAATCTCAAATGATTTGTGCACACAATCTTTATACTCTAAAGACATTTCCCCTATTCCCAGAATTTGAGGATTTACTTCTCTCAATTTTTTTTCTAATCTTTCTTCATCTAAATCATTTATGTTTGCATCAATAATACTAACTTTGTATCCTTTTTCTTTTAAGACTGCTGAAAGCAATGCTTCTGTATATGGAAAATTGTGCCAATATCTTTTTCCAAATAAAGTAGTATTTGGAATAAGGAAAGTAAATTCTTTATTTTTCATTTTTGTTCTAAGTCCAAATCTTCTATTTAAAGATTATGTAATAATAAAAGAGATATTCTTTGATGAGAAAACGATTTATAAACAGTAATCTTTAACCTCTTGAAAGACTTTTTCCGGAGTAATTAAATTAATACAAGAATCTATTCCTTTTTCACATACTGGCTCAAAGCAAGGAAAACATTCTTGAGTATTCGAAGGCATTATGGCCTTTCCTCTTTCATAAAAACATATTTCTTTATAGGATGTTGGTCCGAATAATCCTAGAACATGTTTTTTCATAGCAAGTCCCAAATGAAGTCCAAGGCTATCATTAGTTACTATGATCTTAGAAGAACTTATCCAGTCCATATAAGAATAGAGATCTTTCAAAACATTTTTTGATTGTTTGTCCTGTCTTGTTACATTTAACCCTTCTTCTAACAATAATGATTCTAACTTATCCCAATTCTTATTTGCCCAAGCTTTTGATGGCCATTTTTTCCCTACTTGAGTATTTAATCCCACATCATATTCTTCTTTTACTTTTGATTTATACTCCAAAATACATTCTTCTCCTTTGAATTTCTCTCCAAGCATTTCAAATAAAAGTTCTTGAAATGTTCTTTGATTCTTCTTTTTATATTCTGGTTTAAAACTTACTGCAAGAACTTCATATGCTTTATCCAATGCTTCTGCTTCCCCAGTTTGAGTATCAAATGTAAACCCGTATCTAACTTTTCTAGCCCTAATTTTATCTGATAAAGCACATATTCCCGGAACTTTTTCCAAATTAATTATTTTATCAAATTCTTCAGATTCCAATTGGAGAGAATTAATTAAATCTAATGTCATTAACCTATTTATATGGGGATTATTTATAAGTAAAGGTTTTGCTTCCTCAGAAGTAACCCATGTAACATGATTTTCTTTATATTTATGTAAAATAGGGGTTGTTCTCAAAACATCTCCAAGACTGACAATTCTACCATTTTGCTCTTTGTCAAGAATTTCAGTATAGCCTAATTTGAAAATAAGTATTTTTTGAGGTTTACCCATATTACTCAATTAAATTTCTTTTTATAAAGATTATGCTTATTCTTTATAGTTTTTTTTAATACCCAGCTCTTCAATAAAAATTTTTACTTGCTTTTCTATATTTAGATCTTGTCTGACTCTTTCAACGCCCCCCAATAATTGTAAATAATCTTGTTTTTTTAGGAGTTTTCTTAAATTTTTCCAGTCTCTGTTTAAAATAACTATTCCGCAATTATATTTTTTTACTATTTCTACCATAAATTCTGTTTCTTCATCAACAATTACAGGGAGTCCCGCTTCAAAATAAGAAAAGATCTTATTTCCCATAGTAGTTTTAAACCATCTTGGGTCTACACTATCTCTGCTAAGGGTTGATTGACACACACCATATTGATATTTTCCTAGCTCTTGATTTAATTCTAAGTTTGAAAGAGGTTTGTGCATATGAATATTTTTTTCTTTAATCTCTTCAACATCATCAGTAGTAGAATATATGTGTAGATCTATTCCTTGTTCTGAAATAGATTTAAAAAAATCTGGAAATTGAATGTCAAAAAATGGATGGTAAGTAGGGGAACTACCAATAAAAACCAAATTTAAACCTTTTAATTTGTCTTTCTGTGGTTTAATAGGACATACCCATTTGCTGAAACATGAAGGCAATATCTGAATACTTTTCCCTTTAATTTCACTTACTTCTTCTTTTTTAATTAAATTTAATTCTTCTTCAAAGCCCTTGTGAACTATAAAATCCGCGTGTTTAAAATTATACCTTTCAAATAAAAATTCTAATTTTGATCTATCTTTATTATTCTTATAGAGAAAAAAATGGATATCATATGGGAGATAAATTTTTTTAGATCTTCCAAATATTTTAAATAGAATATAACCTATCCAATTGGGGGCAGTTTTTGCCAAAACAAAATCATAACTGTTTGTTCTTTCCAAGAGAATTCTAAAGAAAAATTTTAATGCTTCTACAGATTTGATACCTTTCCTATCAAAAGAATAGGTTTTTATTCCCAATTTTTTATATTCTTCTAATTCAGAATTTTTTTCTAACATAATATAAGTTATTTCTAAATAATCTCTCAAATAAAATAATAATTTGTATGTGAAACTAGAAGGAAATCTGTCCACAATCAAGAGTTTTTTCTTAATTTTATTTTTTTCTTTTAAATCTAACATTTTTTAATAAAATTAGCGAGAAATTTCCAATTTCATTTTATTTTAAATAGATTTTCAACATAAAATTTCGTTAAAGCAATTTCGAATGGAAAAAAATAAAAATTATGTTTTAATCTAAAATTAGAAAATTTTACCAATACGGAATGAAAAATGTTTCTTGGGTATCTAAATGCATTCATGCAATAAAATTCTATGGCTTTCAATTTATTATAGTTCTTCACCCATGGGAGCCCTCCAGAAAGAAATCCAGCATGACTTTTGACAGCCCATTCTCTTAAACTTTTTGGAGTCTTGAATCCTTGTTTTTCTGCTTCAAAATAAAGTGCACTATTGGGGTATGGCCTAAAAATATTAAAACCAATTGTGCAATTAGGGCATATCTGGGTGACTTTTTTTAATAGTGAAATTGTTTTTTTTAAATCTTCATCTGTTTCAGTAGGTAATCCACATATCCAAGAGGAAATTAATAAGATATTGTGCTTGTTACATTGTTCTGCCATGTATAAAATGTCTTTTGTGGTGATTCCTTTCGTTACCATTTTTAAAATTCTATCTGATCCAGATTCCGCTCCAATTAGTACTGCAAGACAACCTGCTTTAGATAGTAAAGCCATTCTTTCATCAGTCCATTTATTTCCAGCCCGTACCCCCACGTCCCAAGTTACATTTAACTTTTCTTTGATAAGAGTATTACAAAAATCTTCAACTCTTTTCAAATCCGCATCAAAACAATCATCAGCAAGATTAAAATGCTGGATATCATATTTTTCTTTTAAGAACTTCATTCTCTTTATCATCTCTTTTGAAGAGAGTGCTCTCCATTTTTTTCCAAGAATTGTGTTTACACAAAAAGCACAATTAAAGAGACAGCCCCTCCCAACTGCCAAAGGCAAGCTTCTTTCTATAACTATTTCTCTAAACTTGGTGTCTATAATGTACTTTTCTAAATCAAGTATGTTCCAAACAGGTTTATCCTCTTTGTTTAAATCAATAAATTCCCTTATTGGGTTGATTATAATTTTTTCATCTTTTTTATAAACAAGATTTTTTATTTTATTTAATGGTTTTTCACTGCAAAGTTCATATAAACAGCCTTCTCCTTCTCTTTGGCAAACATAGTCTATAGAGTGATCTTTTATGGTCTGTTCTGGTAAAAGAGAAGGATGAATTCCTCCCCAAATTATCTTTTTTTCAGGATATTTTTGTTTAATATAGTCACTCAATTCCAAAGAATTTGAAACTTGCATTGTCATTACACTAAATCCAATTATATCCACTTGTCCAATAATTTTTTCTAATTCTTCTTTAGCATCACAAACTTGTCCATCTATCAAATATACCTCCACCTTTTTATTTTTTAAATAGGAACCGAGATTTAGCAAGGGGTGAGGCAAGCTAGGGCGATTGATTGCAGCCCCTGGACCAGATTTTTCCTTACTTTTTGTGAAAACAATTGCAATAGATTTCATATCATTTAATTTCCAATGAAAAACTTTTTTATCTTTTTATTATTTTTTTACCATAATCTTTTCATTTTTATATCTTTCGTGGAAATGGCTAATTGAATGTTAGTTTTTTTAAAAGCCTCTCTTTAATAAATTCCTTCTCTTCTTTTTTATTTGCGTAGGGAAGGATTCTAGCGAAAGTCATCAAAAAAAAAGGTTTATTATAAAGAGAATACCCTTCTCTAATTCCTTTGCTTTTCAAAATAATCTCTTTTAAAAAGTCATTTTTTATTTTCATTATTCTTTTATCCAAAAGCGGGTTTCTCAATAGAAACCACTCTCCCTCTATGTCCTGAAAGAGTTTAGCAACATCCATCCAAGAATGATCAACAAAACTATCTAAAAAATCTATCAAGTAATATTTTCCATCTTTTTTGTTATAAATAACATTTTCCAAGGTAAAATCCCCATGGCAAAAAGTTTTTTTTAAAACAGGTAATCCTTTAAATTGGGTCATAATTTGAATGAGAATTGTCTTTTCTTCTTTATTAATTGAAGAACTAATGCTCTTAATTTTTTCGGTAAATTTCTCTTCCAAATTGATCTCTTCCTTGGAAGATTTTACCTTGTGGATTAAATTCAAAGTAGATAAAAGAACTTTTGCTAATTCTTCAATCTCTTCTTTTCTAGAATTGTAAATCTTTTCTACAAGCGAGATTCCATCTATGTAATCCATATCAAAATAAAATAACCCCTTTTCAGAACCCTCCCCCATTACTTGAGGAGTAGAGATTCTGCCCCCGGCCACGTTTTCAAAGAAGAATTTTTGTTTTTCCATTTGTATTTTTAATCTAAAATTATATTCTTTAGATTTAGAAATTTTTCTAACAAAGTATTTCCCTTTTCCTTGGCATAAAAGGACCTTGCAACCAGAAAATCCATTGAGTAATTTTATTACCCTTATATCCCTTTCCATTTTAATTTAAATATTTTCTTAATTCTTCAGAATCTCTTGGGATATTTATTGATTCACAAGAAGGATATACTGAAGTATTTGAGAAGTCATTTACTATTACTCTTTTTGCATGATTACAACCCATAATTAATTGAGAATATTTAATATTTTCTTTTTTGAATTTTTCTTCTAGAATTTTTCTATACTTTTCTGGCCTAGAAGTTACAAAGTAAATTTGAATACAAGGATTTTCAGATAATTCTTTCAAAGTCTTTAGGTTTTCCTTAAGCCATTCAGCATCTTTCCAAAGTGGAAAATGGTATTGAGCAGAATTTTTAAGAAAAACCCCATCGATGTCAAAAAAATATACTTTAAATTTTTGTCTATATCTTTGCCAATCCTTAAGGGTCCCCCAGTCATGATAATTTTTTACTTCTTTTCCAAGAAAAATTTCTCCTTCCATAATCATTTGCTCTACAATATGCGAAAGGTAAAGTTCATGAAGATTAATTTTAGATAGTTTTTCATAAATTTCAATAAATTTCTTACAACTCTTAAAAAAATAACCCCCAACATTGAAAGTGGTAGAGATTATCTTTTTTTCTACAAAATCTACAATTATTCCTTGATTATTTATTGCCAAATAACTTTTATTTGCTGGATTTATTTCATCATAGTTTTGAAGATCAGAATAGCAGATGTAATTATTTTCTGCGGGAACTTCTACTTCAAAAGTATTATCACTATCTTTAACCAAAAAACTTTCGTTAATTTTTGCTTTTTTGATAGTTAAATAAATTGTTTCAGACTGACTAGAGGTTGGATGATCCAAAATAATTATTTGGATATCTTTTCCTATATTTTCTCTTAACCCATTACTTATTCCGTATTTTTCTTCATGCTCTTTTAGAATAGTGATAATTATATCTTTATTTTGAATCCCCTTTAGCCCATCTATGGCTTTTTTTACCATAAGATCTCCATCTGGGTGGGTTAACATCCATTTTGGTCTCATTTCGGGAAATCTAGAAGATTTTCCTGCACAAGGAAGGATAACTTTCATTAAATAATATTCAAAAAGACATATTTAAAGATTTATCTTCTATAGTCTTTGTAAAAAAAGAGCTATTTTCCTCCCTTCAAAGAATATTTAAACTATTTTTTTATTATTTAAAATATGGTTAAAAATGTGATAAATTATTTTAAGAGTAATTTATTGAGGATTAGTTCTTCAATGCCCACACCCAAAGTAATTAAGGGGAATTTTGGGAAGTTTATTCTTTCAAAATTACCAGTCTCTCTATTATATTTTGGACTCCCTCGAATGGTTAATATCGAGCCGATAAATATTTGCAATTTAAAGTGTGCGTTATGCCCTTACCCAGAAATGGATAGGAAAAAAGTAGTGATGGATTTTGAAAAATATAAAATTTTAATTGATGAATTAAAACTATTTAAACCCAAGATATACTTTACCGCATGGGGAGATGCACTTTTACACCCAAAATTTATTGAGATGATAAAATATTCTAGCGCTAATGGAATAAGGGCCGGATTTAGTTCTAATTTTTGTATGCCTTTGACCGATAAGAAAATAAAAGGTCTCGTTCTTTCAGGAATTAATTATATAATAATTGATATGGATGGAGCTACAAAAGAAACCTATCTTAAGTATAGAAAAAACGGAGATTTTGATAGATTAATTAAGAATGTTAAAAAACTAGTTTATTATAAAAAAAAATATAATCCCCACCTAACACTCAAAGCACAGTGTTTGATAATGAAACAGAATGAGCACGAATTAAAAGAAATTGAAACTTTATCTAGAAATTTGGGATTTGATACTTTGCACTATTATCCTATCTTTTTGAAGCAAAATTGGTCTAAATGTAGTTTTGATACAGAGAAAAGAGAAAAAGAAGGGAAAGAATTTTTACCAGAAAATCAAGAGTATAGTAGATATAATGAAAAATTTATTTTAAAGGAAGCTCAAGCAGTTTGTCCTTACATAAAGCAAGCAGCAATTTCTTCTAGCGGAAACATGGTTATTTGTTGCAATGATGTAAATAGTTCGGTAATTGTTGGAAATGTTTTTGAGGAAGGGTTTATGAGAATTTGGAAGAGTAGACTTTATAAACAAATTAGAAAAGATATAATCATTAAAAAGTTTCCAATTTGTAAAAATTGCGATATAAGTATGTTTAAATTAAAAAAAGAAATTCTTTTTAATAAGAAATAATTCTAGTTTTATCCCAAATAACTTTCCAAATGCCATAAAACTAACTATAAATAAGCTTATAAATTTCATTTTAAGCATATAAAAATGGAAAAAAGTAATTTGAAGATACTCCTTGTCGCCCCAAGAGATGTCTCTTCTAATGGAATTCATTATAATTATATGTTCCCTTTAGGCATTGCCTATATTTCTGCAGTTTTAAAAAAAGCTAAGTATGATGTTTCTTGTTTAAATCTTAATCATCGAGAGGGATTAGCTAGTGAAATAGTTAGGACAGAACTAGGTAAAAAAAAATATGATTTGGTAGCAACAGGTCATGTTGGGATGGGTTATTCAATAACAGAAAAAATTTTAGAAACTGCAAGAGCACATCCTTCTAAACCAAAGACAATTCTAGGAGGGGCTATTATTACTAGCGAACCTCAGTTAATGTTTGAATCATTAAAACCAGATTTCGGGGTTCTTGGTGAAGGGGAGGAAACAATTCTAGAATTGCTGAAGTGTATAGAAAATGAAAAGGATTTTAAAAAAGTTAATGGAATAATGTATAGGGATTATACTGGGAAAATTATTACCACTCCCCCAAGAAAACCCATAGAGAACATTGATAAAATTCCTTTTCCAGATTTTGAGGGGTTTGAATTTGAGGAGTATCTCGATAAGGGGTATACTAATATGGATTCTTCTAATTGCAACTTCCACGATCATCCTAGACTCTATTCAATTCTATGTAGTCGTTCTTGCCCATTTCATTGCACTTTTTGTTATCATACTCTTGGAAGTAAATATAGAGAAAGGTCTATAAAAAATGTGATTGAAGAAATTAAGTTTGCAGTTGAAAAATATAAAATTAATGCTATTGCAATTTATGATGATCTTTTTTCTTATAAAAAAGAAAGAATCTATGAGTTTTGTAGGGAAATGGTAAATATAAGAAAAAATGAAAGTAGAGAAATAACTTGGACTTGCCAATTATCTGTTTTGCATGTGGATAGGGCGCTTTTAAGAGTTATGAAAAAAGCGGGATGTGTTGTGATCAGCTATGGATTTGAAAGCTATAGTGAAGAGGTTTTAAAAAGTATGAAAAAACCAATAACTCCTGAACAAATTGATAAGGCATTTAAAATAACTATAGAAGAGAAAATAGGTGTTCAGGGTTATTTTATATTTGGGGACATTGTAGAAACAAAACAAACTGCAAAAAAGACCCTTGATTATTGGAAAGAAAATTGTAAAGGGCAAATTTTTCTAGATTTTATACAACCATATCCTGGATGTGAGCTTTATGAACATTGCTTAAAAAAAGGGATAATAAAAGATAAATTAACTTTTATTAGGGACGAAATGAAAGCAAAACATATTTTAAATATGACTGATAGAATGACAGATAAAGATATTAGAGAATTACAAAAAGCGATAATTAAATTTGGGAGTACTTTTACTAAATCTGCTAATCCTCTTTTCATAAAGCCTAGCGGGGATAACAAATATGAAATTGTATCCAAATGCCCTTTTTGTAATGAGAAAACAACCTATAGAAATTTTCTCTTACAAAGTCGTCATATTTATAGATCTTATATGATTTGTAGAAAATGTGGGATGAGATATTATATTTCTAGTCCATTGTTTAATCTTTTGAGAAGACTCAACCTTGCAGACAATTTAGAAAAAGCCTATCATTGGGCTTTAAGAAAAAAAGCAATATAAAATGGAAAAAATAAATTTGAAAATACTTCTTATCGCCCCTAGGTACATTTTTTCTAATAAGGCTCATTATAATTATCAATTTCCTTTAGGCATTGCCTATATTTCCGCAGTTTTAAAAAAAGCTAAGTATGATGTTTCTTGTTTAAATCTTAATCATAGAGATGGATTAACTAGCGAAATAGTAAATGCAGAGTTGGACAGAAAAAAATATGATTTGGTAGCAACCGGTCATGTTGGTTTGGGTTATCCTATTTTAGAAAAAATTTTTGAGACTGTTAGAGCACATCCTTCTAAACCAAAGACAATCTTGGGAGGGGCAATTATTACGAGCGAACCTCAGTTAATGTTTGAATCATTAAAACCAGATTTCGGGGTTCTTGGTGAAGGGGAAGAAACAATTTTAGAGCTATTAAAATATTTGAAAAATAAAAAAGACGTTAAAAAAGTAAAAGGGATAATTTTTAAAAATGAAGATGGAAAAATTATCATAACTCCCAAGAGAAGACCAATTAAAAATCTTGATAAAATTCCTTTTCCAGATTTTGAGGGGTTTGAATTTGAACAACGTTTTAAGCATGCATATTCCACTATGGATTATTCTGGAAACTTTTATGATTATCCAAGAATTTATCCAATACTTGCAAGTAGGGGGTGCCCATTTCATTGCACTTTTTGTTATCATACTCTTGGAGTACAATACAGAGAAAGATCCATAAGGAATGTAATGGAAGAAATAGAGTTTGCAATTGAAAAGTATAAAATAAATTCCATTTTAATTTACGATGACCTTTTTTCATATAAGAAAGAAAGAATTTACGAGTTTTGTAAAAAGATAAAAAAATTAAGTGAAAAATCAAACCAAAAAATAAGATGGACTTGTCAATTATCCGTTTTAAATGTAAACAAGGCACTTTTGAGAAAAATGAAAGATGCAGGGTGTGAAATTATAAGTTACGGATTTGAGAGTTATAGCGAAGATGTTTTAAGAAGTATGAAAAAACCAATAACCCCTTCTCAAATTGATAGGGCTTTTAAAATGACATTAGAAGAGAAAATGGGGGTCCAAGCAAATTTTATATTTGGGGATATTGCAGAAACAAAACAAACTGCAAAAAAGACTCTTGATTACTGGAAAGAAAATTGTAAAGGGCAAGTGACTTTGACTTGCGTTCAGCCATATCCTGGAAGCGAATTGTATAATCATTGTTTAAAAAAAGGAATAATAAAAGATAAATTGGATTTTATAAAAAATCAGATGCCAAAACAGCATGATTTTATCAACATGACCAATGCCATGACTGATAAAGATTTTTCCGAATTAATAAAGACTATAGCGAAACTTATGGCTAGCCTAACAAATGCAGTTGAACCTCTTTATGTTAAAAGCATGGATTCTGGGAGATATGAAGTTTTATCTAAATGTCCTTTTTGCAACGAAAAAACTTTATATAAAAATTTCTATTTACAAAGACGACATCTTTATCGGTCGTATATAATCTGCAGAAATTGTAACATGAGATACTATATTATAAGTCCTTTATTTAGAATTTTAAAGAAACTAAATGTAATAGAATTATTTGAAAAAATTTACTATGGTTTAATTAGAAAAAGTTCTATATAAATTAGATAAAAAAATCACCATCCATAAGTTTCGTGAGTTGGTTTCAAAACAATCCCAAAAGAAGTATACCTTCTTAAAAGATAATTTATTTTTCTTTTAAACCACTTAATGCTCAGTTCAAAGGGAATTTTTCCAAGTTTCTTATAATTGAATGTATATATCCAATGCCAATTTCCATAGTTTTCTGGAAAAGTATGCATAATAGAATAAGAATTAAATCTTGGAACTATTCCTTTATTGTGAAAATCATAAGAAAGAACATCATCTTCAAATTGTCCCCATATTAAAGATTCATTCCAAGGGCACTTTCTCCAAGTTTCTTTTTTTAGAATATAATAACTTCCATTAATCAGCAAGTGATTATCCCAGTCCCGGTATTCTAATAAGCCCATTCGATTATACCATCTATTTTTTAAATCTAAACCATAAGTTAACCAATCTCCCGCTCTTTTCCCACTAGGGCTCATAATTTTACAAGTTAAAACTTCAAAATAGTTTCCATATTCTTTCATTCCTTTATACCAATCTTTGTCAAAAATAAATCTATTGTGAGTAATCACAATATTTTCATACTTTGCTTTTTTGAAAATTAAATTTTTCTTTTTAGTTATCCATGCTATTTTTGGTTCAAAAGGAATAACTTTGACAAATTTTTTATATTTCTCTTTTGGTTTGTATGGCCCACAAACTATAATCTCAAAATGAGGAATTTTTTGTCTGATTATTGATTCAATTTGGTTTTCTAAAGCATCTTCTTTGCTTCCATTGGTAATTATTCCAAAAGACCATTTATCCATACTATCTACTTTCCGCAAGGCAGGTTCTTTTTTCCTGAGGATTATCCTATTAGAATCGGTTTTAACTCTCTCAATAATCTCAACTTTTTTTCCTAGGAGTAAATTAATCTCTTCTATTGCTTTTTTAAAATTCAATAATTCATTATCGGAAAATTCTATCTCTATTCTTCCTCCAACTTTGCAAAAATTAAACCATTCTTTTAGAAGAATTCTATGAAATTTTGTTTTGTTCAAAAAATTTCTGGAGAAAATTAAATCCAACTCTTCGTAGTCTGAGAATGCTTTTAGGTTATAAAAATTATTTGGAGTTACAAAACCATGCTTCGCATCTTTGTTGCCTTTTAAATAAAATTCTTCAGAAACATCCAAAATCTTTTTATTAACTTTCTGCATAGATTTATTTATAATTTTATGTTTTTAAATGTGTTTTTAATAAAAATCATTTGTTTCTAAAATTAATCCGTATTTTTGCAATTTTTCTAAATCGCTATTAACCATCATTTTTACTAGTTCTTTGAATTTGACCTGAGGTTCCCAGCCCAATTCTTTCTTTGCTTTTTCTGGGTTTCCTACCAACAAATCCACTTCTGCAGGCCTGAAAAACTTTTTATTTAATTTTACAACAGTTTTCCCATTGCATTTTCCAATTTCTTTCAATCCTTTTCCTTCCCAAACAACTGGAGGCATTCCCGCCACATTAAAAGCTTCTTCTACAAATTCCCTTATAGAATGAGTCTCTCCTGTAGCAATAACATAATCTGAAGGTTTTTCTTTTTGTAGCATACTCCACATTGCTTCCACATAGTCTCCAGCAAAACCCCAATCTCTTTTTGAATCTAAATTTCCAAGTTCAAAAAATTTCTGATATCCTAATTTTATTTTGGCTACAGAATGGGATATTTTTCTTGTTACAAATTGTTTTCCTCTTTTAGGAGATTCGTGGTTGAAGAGTATCCCATTGGAAGCATGTAATCCAAAACTTTCTCTGTGATTTATTGTCATCCAATAACCAAAAACTTTTGCCACACCATAAGGACTTCTTGGATAAAATGGAGTATTCTCTGTTTGTGGGATTTCTTGGACTTTTCCAAACATTTCACTGCTTGAAGCTTGATAATACTTTAAATCGGGTTTAGTTAATTTTATTGCTTCTAAAATATTTACAACCCCCAAACCAGTCATTTCTGCAGTAGCAATTGGTTGACTCCAGGAAGCAGGAACAAAAGATTGAGAAGCAAGATTATACACTTCATTTGGTTTAGTTTTTTTTATTATACTTACAAGGGAGGGTAAGTCTGTCAAATCTCCCTCAACAAGCTCAATTTTTTTAGTTAAACTTCCCAATCTTTCAGAAATATTAAGGCTAGATCTTCTATACATACCATAAACATTATATCCTTTATTCAAAAGAAATTCAGCGAGATACCCCCCATCCTGACCCGTTATTCCTGTAACTAAAGCCCTTTCCTTTTTCATTATTTTACTCTTAAAAAGAAGTTTTTAAATATAATTGTCTTTTTTAACTAATTTTATAAATGCTCATTCTTGTTTATTATAATGAAAGCAGTCATGGTTTTTCCAAGCACTTCCTCCGAAAAAGGCATATCTTCTTATTCTATTAATTTAGTAAATCATCTGAGAAAACAAGGGGTAGAGATTGATGAAATTACTTTTACTCAGGGAAAGGCTTTCACATTGCTAAAACAATTATTTAAAATGTCCAAGTATGATTTAGTTCATATTCAGCACGAATATAATCTTCTTGGGGGATTTGGGTTACCTTATTTTGGGTTATTAGGTCTATTAAAAATTTTTAAAAAAAATGTATCCTTTGTAACCATGCACACAGTTCTTTCCCAAAAAGAACAATTTAAATCCGGAAAAATAAAGACGTTTTTAAGAAAAATACTTTACAAGACACAAAATAGATGGATTAATTGGACATCCGAAAGAATAATCGTTCATTCAAGAGCCTTTAAAAAAATACTTGTTGAAGAGTATTCCATTCCGGAAAATAAAGTGGAAGTTTTTCCTCATGCTATTTTAGAAAATATTAAAACACCGTCAAAAGAACAAGCGAAGAAAAAATTAAATCTTTCTGGTCCAGTTTATTTGATGATTGGGACAATGATTCCTGATCATGGGCATGATGTTATTGTGAATCAGGCAAATAAAGTTGGAAAAACAATTTTAATTGTTACAAATCCCAATGCAGTGAATGATAGAAATACTGATAAGATAAAAAATTTCTTGAATTTAAATGAACAAATAGTAAAAGAAAATAAATTTGAAAAATTTGTAAGATTTGATTTGGGAGTTATTCCCTATGAAAAATGGTGGATGTATTTCTCAGCAGCAGATTTGGTTTTGCTCCCTTATAGGGGGGGAATAGGTAGCGGTATTTTTTCCGATGCTATGTCAATGAAAAAACCAGTAATTGCAAGCAATGTAAGATATTTCAAAGAATTTGCACAAGATTATGGCTGTGTAAAATTAGCAAAGAACGATTCAGATTTTCCTCGTGCGATTAAAGATGCAATGAAACCAAAAAATTATCAAAAAATGCTTAGTGAGTGTGAAAGATATTTTAATGAAAACGGATTAACACCAATTTCTAAAAAATATAAACAACTTTATGAATCATTAATATGAAACTTTTAGTAATAGGTTCAACTGGTTTTTTAGGTTCAGAATTAGTTAATTATTTTTCAAAGAATAATAAAGTTTTTAGAGCGAGTATTGATTCTCCAAACAAAAGTGAAGTGTTAGATATAACTGATAAATATGCCGTGGGTTGTTTCTTTAAAAAAATAAATCCAGAAGTAGTTATTGACACTGTTGCTTTAACAAGTTCTGTTACTTGTGAGCAGGAGCCAGAATTATGCAAAAAATTAAATTTTGAAACAGCGAAGAATATTGCAGATGCTTGTAGGGAACATGATGCAAAAATGGTTTTCATTTCTTCTTCTTATGTTTTTGATGGAAAAAAAGGAAATTATTCTGAAAAGGACATCCCCCATCCTTCAAGTGAGTATGCAAGAAGTAAATTACTTGCAGAGAAAGAAGTTTTAAAATTAAAGAATTCGCTTGTCCTAAGGGTTGATTTGATGTATGGGTTATATGAGGGAGAATTACATGCAGGGCCAAATAATATTGGTAAAAAGGAAATAGAAATAGGGTATCCCAATCAATTAAGAAGCCCAGTTTTTATAGAAGATGTTCCAAGAGGAATAGAGAAATTAATAAATGAAAACCAAATAGGAATTTTTCATATTGCTGGCTCAGACAAAATTAAGATGTTCGATTTTTTTAACAATTTAATAAAAATTTCTCCTTATAACCTTTCTTTAAAAATTGTAGATTCTTCAAATTTTATTGTTAAATCCCCAGAAAATTCCACACTAGATACCTCAAAAATAACCAGGTTAGAGATAAAGACGACTTCTTTTAAAAATGCTTTAGTGAAAATTAAAAAAAGATTAAGTTAATAGTAATTTTATATTTTATCAATTATTTTTATTTCTGGCAAAGGTAAAATAAATTTCCCACCATTTTTAACAAAATTCTTTTCATCTTCCCCAACACCCTTAAAGATGTGCCAAATTAGTACCAATTGATAATCTGGATTATATTTTCCAATATTATCTGGAGAAGTAACTGGAATTAAACTGCCCACTGCTTTTTTTCCCTCTTTATCTGGATTTCTATCAAATATACAGTCAATTAATTTTGGAGTTAAGCCAAAATATTGCAAAGTAGTATTCCCTCTTGTGGAAGCACCCAAAGCACATATAGTTTTTCCTGCTTTCTTTTCTTTACTTAAAAAATCTATTAATTCTGTTTTTATTGAGTTAATTCTCTCTGCAAAAGCATGATATGTCTCAACATCATTCAATTTGCTGTCTTCTTCAAATTGTTTAAGCTGATTTAATCTTTTTTTCGCTTCAGAAGATTGAGTTAATTGACTTCCCTTAAATCGTATGTAATTTCTTATACTCCCCCCATTTATGTCATTTAATTCAGCATCAAAAGTTTCAAGCCCATGTCTATTAAGAAGATGCTCTAATGAATGAAGAGAGTAATATTCTACATGTTCGTGGCAGATATTATCTATTGCGTTATTTTTTAGCATGGTTGCAAGATAATTTTGTTGGATAACTAATAATCCGTTTTTATCAAGGCATTTTGTGATGTCCTTTACAAAATCATTTGGTTTATCTAAATCATAAAACATGGAAATTGCAGTAATTATCTTCGCTTTTTCTTTTCCAATCTCAGAAGTATAAGACTTCTCATTGAAAAAATCATTTATTACATTAATTCCTTTTGATTGTGCTTCTCTTGCAACATTTTTTGATGGTTCAAACCCAATGGTTTTGAGTCCTGGAGTTTGGTAATATCCTAACATTGTTCCATCATTGCAACCTATATCCACAACAATATCCCCTGAGTTTATTGGGTGTATTGCCTTAGATTTTTGGACAATGTCTTGTAAGTCTGCCCTAATCATAGAGTTTATTCCAGATTTATACCAATACTGGTCTCCCCACATTAAATTTGAACGAGCTGTATCTCTTAATTGAAGCAAACCACAACCTTGTTTAGGATCACACAGAATTAAGTCTAGAGGAATTTTTGGTCCTTGTTCTTTTTCATACTTTACAAAATTAGTTACATACAGTTCACCCAGAGATAAAATCTCAGATAAATCTTTAGATCCGCAAGATCTACAAGAATCTATTCTCCTAGAGTAATCTTCATTGGCCATATTTTATATCAAAGAATTCATTTATAAAGATTATTATAATTGGGTTCTTCTTCCTATTTCAACGCTTCCTCATAGATTCTTTTTAACTTTTTATTTCTTTCTTTTATAGAGAATTTTCCAGTTTTGACTATTTTTACGCATTCTTTGGACATTTCCATTAACTTTTTTTTATCTTTAATTAAGAGTTCTGTTAATCTTATCATTTCTTTTATTTCTTCTCCACTATTTTTTCCTTTAGCGATAAATCCAGTCTTTCCCTCTTCAATTATTTCTCTTCTAGATTGTCCATCACAAGTTATAATTGGAATACCGAAAGACATTGCTTCCAACATGGCAAAACCAAAACTATCGGAATACCCAGGGTAAACTAAAATATCCGAATTTGAGTATATTTCTCCAAAGACCTTTTTTTGTGCCATTAAAGGCATAAATTTAATTTTTTTATTATTTGAATATTTTTTTAAAATCTCTTTAGGCGCGTCAGAAATAACAATTGCATTTAAGCGATTGTATTTAGTTGTGAGAGTATTCATCACTTCAACTGCTTCAAACCCTCCCTTTCCTATAAAATATCTTGCAATAAATAAAAGAGTTATTTCTTTTTTTTGTTTTTTCTCAAATTTTTGTTCTGGTACTGCAGGAGAGACAATTTCAATTTTTGGTTTAAGATGAGGAAATTCTCTCAAAAGTTCCTCGGTGGTTCTTTTTGTCCAAGGCATTATTTTTTTACAATTTTCTTCTTCAAGAATTGTTTTTATTCTTTTTCTTGTTTTTTCTGTTTTTTTCCCAATATATAATTGCCAAACTCCTTCCAAATCCAATACCCAAGGTTCTTTCTTGTTTTTGCTAAGACAATGCGCGCAATGTATTATATCAAATCTTTCTTTTGTTTCAGTTAAATGCGCATTTGGAATAGATTGATTAATAAAATTAAAACCCCTTCTTATATTCCTTTTTAAAAAATTAGAAAACCAAAAAAATCCCTTATGAGTTATTACTCCTTTCTGATTTTCAACATTTAGATAAGTTATTCCTTTTGGAGGATTTTTAATAAGATATTTGTAATACGGAGAATCTGGGAATTTCCAAGGGTATTGAAGATAGACTTTTATCCTTTTATTTTTATTGAGTTCTTTGGTTTTCATTTTTTTATTGCAAGAACCTCCCAATCAAAAAAACCATCCCTCTTTTCACAAGGATAAGATTTTTTTATTTTTAAAATATTTTTTAGTGTTGTATTTAACCATCTGAAAAATAACCATCTAATATTTCCTGTAAGTCTTATTTCTTCTACAATAAACCCTGCTTTTTTTAGTTTTTCGTATAATTCTTTTTTAGTATAATGGTGATGCCTTTGTCCTCCTAGGAATTTCCATCTAATCCATGCAGGATCCCAAAATTCTAAAAGAAAAATGCTCTTGGGAGTAGTTAAAATTAATTTTCCATTTTTTTTTAAAAGAAAATTTATGTTTTTTAAAGCAATTTCATCTTTCTCTATGTGTTCTAGAACTTCTTCTAAAAAAATCCAATTAAATTTTTTATTTATTTTTTTGAAGCTATCTTTTTTAGTTATGTCTCCTAAAAAAAGTCTTTTTTTTATTTTATCCGAAGCTAAAATAATCTTATTTTTATCTATATCCATTCCGTAGGGTTGGCATTTATTCAAGAGTGCCTCTACTTTTTTTCCATCCCAACACCCAATATCTAAAATATATTCATTTTTTTTTATTTTTCCTTCCCAGAATGAATCCAATTTATTTTTCATATTTCTTTTGTCAGAATATCCACAATTTTTTTACTTAGACCTTTTTCTCCATACGGGTTTTTGAAAGGTTTTATTTTTATGTTGTCATTTTCTATGTCTTTAATTACTTCTTTTGCATAATCTATATTTAATTTTGTTAGGAAATTTATTCCAGTACTCAATCCTTCTTGTCTTTCGGTTGCTTTTCTCAGGATTATGCATGGTTTTTTGAAAACAAGACTTTCTTCTTGTATGCTTCCCCCATCTGTAACAAGATATTTGCAGTTTGCCATTAAAAAAATAAATTCTTCATAACATATTAACGGGGTTATTTTGAGATTTTTCTTTTCCTTAAGTTCATTTAATAAGCCATACTTTTCCAGATAGTGTTTAGTATTTTCATGTAATGGCCAGACCGCATCAAATTTTATACTTTTTATTATTTCAACGATATCCGAAAGTCTTTTTTTATCTTGTAGATTTTCATGTCTATGTACATTTATTAGCACATAATTTTTTTTCAATGGTTTTTCGCTTTTTTTTGCTTTATCATAAACAATTAAAGAAGAATCAACGACGGTATTTCCAGTTTTTATCACTTGCTTATTGGGATATTTTCTTTCAAGTATCTTTTGAGTTTCATCAGAAACCGCTAGAAGAATATCAGAAAAATAATCTGAAATTTGCCTAGATATTTCTTCTGGGAAGGGTTCCAATAAAGCACCACTCCTCAATCCTGCTTCTAAATGTACATTTTTCCAAGTTTTTTTTGGATTTAAGAGCTTGCTAGATCCAATAGCTGCAGCAGAAGTGCTCATAGTATCCCCATGATAAATTACATAGGAGGGTTTTATTTTTATTATATTCTTTCTAACTTTAGAAATCATTGAAAAAAACCAGAACAATGAAAATTTATTTACTTTTGACCAGAATTTTGTCTCTTTTTCTGGTTCTTTACTGAGTATTATATCCGGTTTTTTGATTCCAAACTCTTCACAGGCCGTTTGCAAGGAGTGTTGTCCGGTATGTATGAACCAATAAGAAATTTCCCTTTTTTGTAGTTCCAGCATAATTGGCATGCATTTTATTAGTTCTGCTTTTGTTCCAATTACAATAGCTATTTTTTTATTATTGCTCATTTTAATTTAGTCCTTATTTTAAGATGATTTTTATGTTGTTTATTAAAATAGAAATATACCCTTCTATTTTTTTAATATTCCTTTCCAAATAGTTTTTATCTATATTAAATCCTTCGTATGCTATCTGATTTCTGAATTGTCTTAATTCTTGTAAAAATGTTTTATCCTGGGAATTAAACAATTCTTGGCAAATATAATCAATTAACTCCTTATGAGCATTATCCCCATTAAATTTAATACCTTCTAAAGAAGAATAGCTTTCCATTAGCTTGTGTAAAATATCATAGTAATCATTGAGAGTATTTGAAGGATATTTCAATTTATCTAGTGAATTTAACCTTTCTAAGGTAATTTGGGCCATTTCTCTTAGAGAGATAGCTTTTTCTTTATCAATTTTAGCATTATTTTTCATTTTATTTCAATAATTCCGTATAGAATTACTCCATTTAATATATTATTTAAAAATTCTTTTTTTAAAAGGTTTATGTTCGGTTTAAATGTTAGGTTTATTTTTCTACCAAGTGTTCTTTCAAATGTTTTCAAATCAATTTCTTTTGGTTTTGATTCAATAAAGAAATCAATATCACTCTCTTTAATATCCTCCCCTCTTGAAAAAGAACCGAAAAGGATAATTAAGTTGGGCATTAATTTAATCTTGAGGTAGTCTATCAGTCCAGATTGTTTTATTGAATCTTCATTATGCATCTTTTTTAATTCTAAGAATTTTTCATTTGTATTTGAAGAATATATCGGAAAATTTCTTTTTCCCCTTATTTCAATTTCTTTGATTATTATCTTTTGTTTGATTAACTTTTCAAGTTCATTTTTTACCGAAGTGTGGGCTACTTTCGAAATCTTAGAAATGTCTTTTAAATTAAATTTCTTCAGGGGATTCTCAAAAAAGACGCTTAATATTTTGTAGGTAGTACAATTTTGTAACATATGTTACATAAATGTAACAGGTATATAAATCTTTTTGTTGGATTGTTTAATTTCTATTTTTTAACAAAAGTTAAATTATCAAATTCTGCATATTTCCCAGAAGTTCTCAAAAATTCTTCATTTATCAAAATATTTTCATCAGGAGTAACTTCCCATATCTTTATAGGGCCTCTTATTCCCCCCGCAATATATGCAAATTCCCCTAAGTTTAAGCCCATAGCCCTGAGGTAAGTTATATATGGGTCTTGCTCAGCATGAACAAGTCCAAATTCTGAATATCTTCCTTCTTTGCTGTTTAGAAGATATAATTGGGATAGGGTGCTCTTCGAAACTTTTGGAGAAAGATAAATTGCAGCACCACCTTCATCTGTCTCTGCAACAGTATTTCCAACTTTGGGAATAAGAGAAATTGTGGCGTTTATTCCTTTTTTATAATCAAAAAGTCTTCCTTGATAATAAAGATATCTTACCGGAATTTGCATCTGCTGATTATTATATAGGAATATTGCATTTGGTTGGCTAATTGTAGTTTCGTTCCCTTTTTTTATTAATTCAAAAAGCATGAAGACTACATAAGAATTCTCTTTTGGAATAAATACTTCACTTGTACTTCCTTCAGGAGTATAAATTATATCTTCATCTAATATTCCTCCTCCCGTATAAACTTTTATGGTTTTATTTGAAGTTTCTTTTGTTTGTTTAGGATCAATCAAGAAAAGAGGAATTTGAGAGTATCTATCTTCTCCATTTTCATCACTGCCAATCTTACTAAATGCAGGATACTTTCCTATATCTGATGAGTCTATTAAAAGATAAGAAGCATTATCTGTTTTCATCATACTTAGAGTAATCTCTGGAGCAGGGGCAGTGAGTATATATCTCCCCACCAAATGATCCCAAAATGCAAAAGGATGTCCTCCATCAACGACTGTTGCTCTTTCTCCAATAGTTTGTACCCAATATCCATAATCCCACCAATGGACAAATATACTCTCTTTGGGGGTATTATCTCTTATCCATTTCATTGCATTTTGCCATTGTTGATTGTAGGCTGAAGGAACCATACTTTTGGATGTATACTGTGTTTGGAGGGTATAAATAGTAGATATCTGCGCAAAAATTAAAATCAATATTAAAATTGCAACCCAAATAAAATTTTTGTTGTTTTCTTTTTTATATACATATATCTCCGCAAAAATAAATGAAGAAACAAGTATTATCATTGGAGCAATGATGAAGAAAAGTCTAACTGCACCTCTTACAGAGACAATTGCCCAAAAAGAAAAAACCAATGTTAATATGTACAACAAATTAATTTCTTTAAAATGATTTAGCACATGTTCATTCTTGTTTTTGTATGCTAAGAGATATGTTGTTCCAACAATTGCTATAAAAAATAGAAGACCTGAAAAATAGAGTATTTTTGAAAAAGCTACTTCCCCATTTAAGATTATACTTTGAGGAGAAATTCGACTAAATACCAAAGCCAAAATAAGAAATAAAAATGAAAAGTTAAAACTAAGGTTTATATTTTTTCTTACAAAAAAATAAATTCCAGCAATTAATGAGAAAAATAAAGGGATAAGGATAAAAAAATCAATTTGGTCTATCATTTGGGAGTATCCTGTGCTCATTAAAACTTTTCCGGAATAAAATAAAATAGCCAGACTAACAGCAGCAATTGAAATAAAAATCCATTTTTCAAAATCCTTTTCTTCAGATTTTTTAAAATGTTTTATTGCCTGATAGAATAAAAATATGGTGCTAAAAAGGAATATCCAAATCAAATTTCCAAATTCTCCTAAGATCTCTGAAAAATAAGGGGCCCTATTTTCTGCAACCGTTAGACCTATTCTATCCCTCCCCCAGGGGTATAAAAAACCTTCAACTAATCTGGAAACCATACTGAATAACATTTCTCTATTGAATATAAGAAGAAAAATTATTGCAATTAATGCAACTAAGAGTATACTTATAATGCTAGAGGGAATATTTATTGTCCTAATTTTTTCTTTAATTTCTTTCTTAGAAATAATCCAATTGGAAATAAAGAATAATAAGACTATAAAAGCAAAACCCGTATCGCTTACCCTTGTTAAAATGGATGAAATATTTTCCACTCTCAAAAACTCTAAAATTAAAGCCGGAATTATCCAAGACAGGAAGATTATGAAATTTTTCTTTTGTTCTTTTTCAAATAAAAAGAAGATTAAAGTGGCTAAGGTGATAACCATATAAATAAATCTATATCCTCCCCAAGTCCAAGACATTAATCCGGTGAAAATACCTGTCAAAACAGCAAAACCTATTTTTAATTGGATATTATCTTTTTTCCATGCTAAAATGTAAGATAAAAATGCGAACCAAAACCAAACCATCCCAAGGCTTTCTATTTCTGGGTCCCCCGCTACCGCTCTTCCGACCATTGAAGGGATAATTGAGTACAATATACTGGCAAATAAAGCAATCATTAAAGATTTCTTTTTTGAGAATTTGAATAAAGACAAATTATAGATGAAAAGAAAAAATCCTAGTATAGAAATGCAAAAGAAAATAACGGGGGCAATAATTGCAGCATAGGTCATGGTTATAGGGGTAAAAACCGAAATAAACTTCTGAACTAGAACAATTGCCCAGGGCATTAGATTTTTATATGCATAATTTTCAGAACCTATAGGGGCAGCCCTCATCATATCTGGATTTTGTAACGTTCCATTTGCGATTTCATTCGCATGTCTTAAATAAAGGAAAGGATCTAAATCTGGTCCAAGAGTTGAATCATTTGTTGCGATATCTTTTAGGCCATCAATATTGCTAGTTCTTATCATAGCAGTAACACTGAGTAGGGCGATTAGAAGAATAATAATCATTATATTATATTTTTTGAAATAGGCAAGAATTGAAGAGCATAGAACAACTAGTGCAAGAATTACCCATATTGTTGGTGTGAAAAGTGATATAGCCTGAGTCAAAAAATTATTTCCAAGAGATATTTTAAACACATTGAATGCACTCAAAAGAAAAAAGAGCAAGCTAGTTATTAAAAGTCCTAAAGTAATTTTATCTTCTATGATTTTTTTACCAATTTGGTCTATCATGTTTTCTTATCGAATAATGTGTTTAAAAACCTTAGTAAATTAGAAAAAATCCAATTAAAATAATCAATATTTGGAACCCATTTATTAAATAAACCACGTCTTTTTCGTAAACCTTATTTTTGAATTTTTTCAATATAGAAACTGCCAAGTGTTCTAATCCGTATATTTTATCGTATCTGTTTTCAAGACTTCCGTCTTCTTTTACTCTTGCAAAACTTTCTTTTTCTAGCTTTCCTCGTAGTTTAAGAATTGTCTCCATATAATAGGGAATAAAGAAGAAAACAACAATTTTTTCTATATCTCCTAAAATTGCAAGGCATGAAATTAATGCGCCAACCGAATAAGTAAGAGTATCTCCTGGGAAGATAGTGGCAGGGAATTTATTAAATAAATAAAATGCCAATAGGCAAAAAATCATGATTAGGGCAATTAAGCTTAAACCCCTTTTTTCTGTTAAAAAAAGTGCTATTGCAATCCCAGATAATAAGATAATCCCTTGACCTGCTTCAAGTCCATTATATCCTGCAAGAAAGTTAAAAGTCGCGGTTACTCCAACTATTCCCAGAGGGATAAATAAAAGAGGGTAAATAAGACCGAAATTAATTCCCATCATTGTTGAGTCCCCTGCATTTATTACCATAAGAGGAATTGCTGCGAAAAATAAGAAGAACAATCTAGATTTTTTTGAAAGTCCTTTTTTCCAACCAAGGGCATCATCAATAACTGCAATTAATGAAGCGATAAGAACTGTGCTGAGCAACACAAAAGTTTCGGTTAAATTTTCCGAACTATTAAATAAAAAAGTCATAATTGCAACATAGCTTAAAGTTCCCAAAATAAATCCAAACAGAATACCAACTCCTCCGGACTCTGCTATTTCACTTTTTTTAAATTTATGGATATCTTTTCCAACGAGACCCAATTCTTTTGCCTTTTTTATCCAAAAAGGAATAAAAAACAGTGTGGTAAAAAATCCAATTAATAATGGGATGGTTAATGTTTCTAACATGCTCTTTGTTTAGGTTCTTTAGTTTTTAAAATTAGTTATTTAAAAGAGAACAAGAAAAATTTATGAGTTTAAAAATAATTTATTAATTAAAAAAAAAGAGGAGTAAAATAGACTTCTATAACCGCCGCGATTGTAAGAATTAATATGGCAGTAAACAGCAATAGGAAAGTGTTTTCTAAAACTTTCAAGAATCTATGATCTTTGATCCCATTTCTAATAATTCCCACTCCAAAAATGCCTCCTGCAAGAGCGGTAACGAAATATGCTGCTATTTCCGGGAACCCATGAATCATATATCTTAGAAGGCCAATTGGTATTTGAGTTATGTCACTTTTTGTAAAGAGAGTTATTGCCGTAGAAATAACACTTGCGTTCCATGCCAAAACAAATATCGCTCCTGCACCAAAGATTAAAGAAAATAAAAGTGTGAAAATCATTACATAAACATTATTTTCAATTATTGATAAAAACCTTATCTCTTTGCTTGTTATAGCCACCCCAGTTATAGATGAAGATTCAAAAGCATATCTTTCCACACACCCTTTAAGATTTCCAGGGCTATTTATTTGACAATAGGTCTCTAATTGTGCATTGAATAAATTAGGGTCTTCTAAAATGATATTCCAAAAGGAAAAAGCTATAATCATTCCCAAAAAAAGCCACATAAATGCATAGAGCGCGTCTCCATGGGTTTTCCAGACGCTGTATATTCCGTCTATAGATTCATCCTCCTCTTCCTCTTGTTTTATTAAAAAATACATGAAAGGAAGAGTAAACATTATACAAAAGGCGATTACAATAAATCCAGAATATTTTGAAAGAATAGGATCTGCTCCAAAAAACCATTTTACGAGAAGAAGAGATAAAGAAGCATAGAGCAGACCGATAAATAACATTTTTACGGGCCCTCTCTCTTTTCTCTGGGGGTTTATTAGCGATTCAAGCATACTTTATTTAAAAAAAGAGAATTTTTAAACTTTCTTAGTTTAGAAGAGGTATGAGTAAAGAGGTACAAAATAAAAGAGCGCGGTTTAACAAAATTTTAAATCAAATTAAAACAGTTAAAATACAAGGTGCGAGAAACATTGCAAAAAATGCACTTAAAGCCTATTTCTTATTTCCCACTTCCCAGTCTAAAGAAATGCTTTTGAATTCTCGTCCTACAGAACCAATGATGAATTATGTTTTGGATTTGGCACAAAAAGGAAGTTCTGAAAAAGAAATTTTAGAACATTTTGATGAGGCTCAAGATAAAATAAATAAATTTGTTTTAAAATTAATAGAATCAAATGATAAAATATTCACTCATTGTCATTCCACCAATGTTGTCAATTCTTTGATTTATTCCAAACAACATGGAAAAAAATTTGAGGTATACAACACCGAAACTCGTCCTCTTTTTCAGGGAAGAAAAACTGCCATTGAATTGAGAAAGTCAGGAATAAAAACAACAACTTTTATAGACGCTGCTAGTTTGATTGCTATAGCAAAAGAAAATAAAAAAGATAAGATCTATTCAACAAAAATTTTCTTGGGTGCCGATGCTTTGTTAAAAGAAGGTGTTATCAATAAAATTGGAAGCGGGATGATCGCGGAACTTGCAAAACAAGAAAAAGTTCCAGTTTACATAATTGCAGATTCATGGAAGTTTACAACAAAAAAAGTTTCAATAGAACAAAGAAAACTTAATGAAGTTTGGAATAACGCTCCAAAAAACATTGTAATAAAAAATCCCGCATTTGAATTTATTCCCAAAGAAAAGATAACTGGAATAATCTCAGAAAAAGGAGTTTTTAGCTACCAGGAATTTATTAAAAGAATTAATTAAGATTACTTTCTATAGCGGATAAAAGTTTTTCTGCCTCTCTGTTTAATTTTTCTATTTCATTAAGGAGTTCTTCTTTTATACTTTCTAATTTTTTTATCTGGACTTCTATTATCTTTGCCGTTTCAGGAATAGATTTTTTTACAAGAGTATCCCCCCCAATTCTAACTAAGAGTTCTTCAGAGATTATTTTTGTTTTTACAAAAATATTTTTTCCTATAGAGGAAAAGATTTCTTTTCCAGAAGAATTTTTTAATTCTTCAAGACCTTTCTTTAAAGAATTAAGTTCCACGATTTCATTTTCAACAGCTTCTATTTGTTGCTGGATATTCTTCATATATTGGTCAAGCATGTTTATCTTAAAAAAAAGTTCTTTATCTTCTGTCATTTTATTTAATTTTTATTTTTTAATGGACATTTAATACTTTTCTAAATATTATGCTAGAAATTAAACTTGCTCCAATATACCACCAAATCCAAGAGCTTGCTAATGAAGTTAGAACAAAAGCTTGTTTAGCCCACCAAAAAAGAATTAACAAGGGAATAAATGTAATTAAAAGAGGCTTAAACGAATGTTTCATCATTTCCATAGAAATATTTAATATCTCTTGATTTATTTTTTCCATTTCTTTTAAATCGCTTCTAGATTCTTTCGATTTTTTTTGAAGATCTTTTTGGCGATCTTTTAATTCTTTCATTTTAACTTGGTTTGTAAAGAATTTAGTAACGAGAGTCATTAAGAGAGTAACCCCTATGGAAAGCAAAATTATTGCTGGTTTAGGATTAGCTATTATAAATTCGTTTATCATTTTATTCAAACTCTTTTTTCTTGTTTATTTTTATGTTTTAAACTTGTTTAAAATATTAATTTAATTGTTTATTCCTTTCCCATGAATTTCTTCATTGCAGGAACCATGTCTACTTGGTGTTGTTGTCCAATGCTTTGATAAAACTGGAATGTTATCATGATTACTAAAAGGATTGCAGTCCCAGAAACAAGTGCTCCTAAAAGATCAGTTATAGATGCTAAAAGTCCTATGGCAGCACCCCCCATTACCGTTAATGGCATGATATATCTGTCTAATATACTTTCAAGAACTCTTTCATCTTGTCTAAATCCAGCAACTTGAAGTCCTGAAGAGGCAATCTTATGTGCCTGTGTCTTTGAATCCATTCCGGCAGTCTTTACCCATAGTAATGCAAATAAAGTGGAGCAAGCGGTGAAAAATAATACATGGGTAAACCCTTGAAGAAGGTACTTCGATGTGAATCCTCCCCTAATGATCATATCTAGAAGATTTGTGTTCCCAATCCAAAAAGCAAATCCAGATACCGCTACTCCATTAGTGAACCCACCAAGAATTGTAGCATGACCTATTAAGTTTTGCAATAGTCCCCCAAATAATTGTAATGTTGCCATCAATGCTGCAGTTAATATAACGGGAATAACAGAAGAATAGAAAAAAGACAAAGGCCATTTTATTCCATACCCTCTTATTCTTCCGAATGAAAGAGGAATCTCTACTTTGAGAGATTGGGCCCATGCCACTATAAGGAATATGATTATTGTAGCAATAATTGCTGCGAGAGCAGACATAAATTCTGTAGAATACTGTCCAGACACAGCCTGCATCATGACAAGAACTTTTCCAGCACAGGCAGTATTTCCGAAATCAAGCAAACAGTTTTTACCTTGTTCATTTACAAATTGGAAAGCACTAGTTACTAATCTCCAGCTTACTCCTGCTGCAATAAATAAACTTACTCCTGAACCGAAACCCCATTTTTGGCAGACTTCGTCCATATAGAATATGGCAATTCCCCCAAGAATCAATTGAAAGATTAAAATTGGAGCAAAACCAGGAAGAGCTTCAAGTCCTTTCATTAAAACATAAACCGAAGATTCAAAAATTATGAAAAATAAAACGAATAACTTTTGTATTCCTTGAAAAAATTTCTTTCCTTCAGTGGTTGTAACATCTATTCCAAAAATTCCGGAGAAAGTTAATAATTGCAATATAATAGAAGCCATAACGATTGGTCCAATACCCAGTGAAATTATGCTTCCGAAATCTGTTCCTAAGATTATTGCAAGATATTTGAACTTTTCAAGGGCGTTATTCGATAATCCGAAAAGAGGAACATTAGCAAGTATGAAAAAAGCAGCAAGAATAATGAGAGTCCATCTTAATTTTGTACTAAAACCAAGCTTTTTTTCTTCGGGCTTAGCCACCTCTGGAATATACTTGAAGAATTTAGTTAAATCCATTATGTTTTATAGAATAAGGGTTTTTTAAAGCTTATTAGTTTTAGTTTCTTTACTTTGACCAATCCTGGACGAAGTGGACTTAGGTGTATCTTTACTTTGACCACCCGCAGATGAAATTATTTTTTTGGGTATTATTTCTTTCACAATTTCTAGATGTATCTCTCCACCCGCTTTCTTCACCTTTTCAATTGCACTTGCAGAAGCTTCTTTTGCCTTAATTATTAATTTCTTTTTTACTTCCCCTTCTCCAAGAATTTTATAATTTTTTAGATTTATTTCAATTCCTTTTGTAGTTTCCTTTGCAATACCTTTTTTGGTATAAACTTCTATCTTTGAAATAACTTCTCTTAGATTTATTCTTTTTCTAATATCTCTTTTCGTTCCTCTACTAGTTATTCCTTGTTTTCCAAAATAATTATTTCCATACAGTTTTAGAACAAGAGTTTTCTTTTGGTCTGCTCTTTTACCAGAACCAGCCATACCTATTCCTCCTCTATGTCCAGAACCTTTACTCTTCTTTCTGGCTCCCCCTCCATGGGTTCCCATACCATGCCCATGCATCCTTGTAGATTTTTTTCTTTTCTTTAATCTCATTTTTACAACATCCTTTCTAATAATTTATTTATTTCTTTTCCGTGATCTCCAAGAACACCTTTTTCTTTTCCAAAGTGCTTTTTAGAATTAATTCCTTTTCTAGGAGGATGCAATCTAAAAAATGGCTTTAAATTAAGTTCTTGATATTTTTTTCCTTTGATTAATTCTTCGACTATTTTTTTAGAATCTATTTTCTTCTTTTTATCGATTGGTTGTCCTCTTGCTTCAATTAACTTTTCAAAAACTTCTTTAGTTATCTCTCCATAGGCTACGCAATTCTTTACCCTTTTTATCATTCCTTCTTGCTGTTTTGAAAGATTTGGAAGAACAACGCAAGAATATTTTTTTCTTATTCTTAATCTATGCATAGTTTCTTTTATATCTTTGTCTAATCCTACTTCTCCTCGTATTCTTATTACTGTTTTCATTTTTTTAAGTTTGTTTTATTTAGTGCATCTACACATGCTTTTATTAAATTAAAAGAGGTTCTTTGTTTTCCAAAAGTTTTACTATACACATCTTTTATTCCTGCGAGTTTTAAAACTTTTTTTAATTCATTAGCGACAACCAAACCAGTTCCTTGTGGTGCGGGGATTAAAATAACTCTTACACTTCCGGCTTTTCCCATAACCTTAAATGGAATAGTGTGAGGTTCAGAGCACGCACAATCAAATGCAGCGCAAGTTCTATTTACTTTTATTAAATTTAATTTTGCTTTTCTTTGGGCTTTGCCTCTTGCAGGGAGAGTTTCTTTTGCTCTTCCACTTCCAATTCCAACATGTCCATTTTCATCTCCCACAACAGCCATTGTTGAAAATGTAGCAACATTTCCTTCCTGCGTCTTTCTCTGAGTTTGTCTCCATGCTCTTCTTTTTCCTCCACCGAATTTTCCTTTAGATTGTCCTATGGAAATCAAATCTGTTTTTAAGGGTAATAAAGAATCAATTATTTGTTCTTCTAATATTTTTTGTTTATTGTCCAAAATTTCATCGATATTTTTTATTTTTCCTTCCTTTACTTCTCTTCCTAATCTTGTTTTAGGTTCCCAGGAAGATAAAACTAAATCTCTTGGAATGAATTCTTTCTTCTTTACTTCTTCAATTACTTCTTCTATAACTTCTAAGACTTTTTCTTCTGCAAGTTCTTCTATTTTTTTCTCAACTGGTTTAATTTCTAATTTCTTTTTCATTTTTCTAGTTTTGTTTTGATTTCGTGAAAGTGTTTTGAAAAATCTTTTTTCAAGTTTTTACCTTTTATTCTGTCTTCTTCTGGGAAAAATTCTTCATCACATTTAATTTCTACTCCAGCATCTTTTAATCCTTTTAAAAATGCATATATTTTTGTTTTATGAAGAACTCTCATCATTCCAAGGTCTACAATAGGAGTTTCTTTTTTTTCTTTTTTTATTAAAATACCCATCAAATATCCAGTAAGATAAGAGGCAGGAATAGATTTTAAACTTCCTTTAAATTCTTCTGGCCAACCCTTTGTCAAAAGTTTTTTAGAACTTACTTCTATCTCTATGCTATCCTGTGCCGCTTTACTTCTGACATATTGGGATAGAACATATTTGTTAGTTTTTCTAAAAACAATTCTAGGAGTTTTACCTTTTAGAAGATGTAATCTTTTCAAATAGTCTGTTTTATTCTTTATTCTTCTAAGTTTTATCGTCCTCATTTTTTCATTTCTCCTATGTGCAATTGAAGATGTGCTTTACTTCTATAATCCCTAGATCTTATCTTCTTTCTCATTGATTTTGATTCCTCTCGAGATATCTTTCCTTGACTTTTTAAGTCTTTCAAATATTTTCTCAGTTTTCTTGTTAAAATCATATATGTTCTCTTCTTATTTTTGATATTCTTTTTTTTACTTCCATCACTTTTTTTAGTTCTTTTCTTTATTTTTGTTCTTCTACCCTTGATTTCTTTTACTATTATTGCTTTCCCTTTATGTAAATCTCTTATATCTTGTTTAGTCATAGCTTCTTTTATTTCATCTAATCTTGAGGGTACAAAGAAAATTCTTTCTTTTCCAACATTGAAGGTTCTTGCAGCCAAAAGTCTTTTTTTACCTAGATCCATGTTTTATTTCTCCTTTTGAAGCTTTTGTTTCTTCTCTATTATCTTTCTTCTCATTTTTCTTTTTTCTTAATTCTTTTCTGAGTAATTTTTTTGCATTTAAATTTGATATTTTAATTCCTCTTTCTTCAGAAATTTTAGCAATCTCCAATCTTTTCTTTTTTCCAATCTTTCCTAAGAGCCCTATTTCATTTTTTTTAATTTTTTCTAAATCTTTAAGAGTCATAATCTTAATCGGTTTTTTCCCTTCAATTAATCCTTTTTCTTGTTTTTTAGTTCCATATCCAATACTTACAACTGCAGGATACCCCCTCCTTTTCTCTCTCATCTTATTATCCCTTCCTGAAGGTCTTCTCCAAACTTGTTTATTTTTTCTTTTACTACCAAGCTTTGAATATCTAAACCATCCTCTTCTCAAGAAAGTTGTCATTACATTTCCCTCCCAGGTTTATTTGTGATGAAGATCCCATCTTGGAAAACTCTTCTGTCTCTTTTACTTATTCTTGTGGCTGATTCAAATGTGGCCGCCGTCTGACCGGCAAGTTCCAAATCACAAGAGCAAACAGAAATTATTCCCCCGTCATGTTTTACTTCTACACCACTAAGGAATTCAAATTCTCTTGGAACTTTTTCACCTAAAAAGTTTTTTATGGTTACTTTTCTTCCTTTTATATCCACTGTTGATGGAAAGTGATTGAAGCATACTTTTAATTTGTATTCAAACTTTTCTTGTACGCCCTTTATCATGTTTCTTATGTGGGCACTAGTTGTATTTGTTCTTCTTTTTTCATTTTTTGTAGATTTTTTATTTCCAATTATTAGTTTTCCATCTTTTTTTTCCAGTGAGATTTTATACAAATTGAAATTTCTTTTAAGTTCTCCCTCAGGACCTTTTATAGTCACTAAACCTTTCTTGACTTCAACTTCCACTCCTTCAGGAATTTCTATTTCTTGAAATATTTCTTTCTTCATCGTTAGTAAAAAAATGCAATTAAGCATCCTCCAATTTTTTCTTCTACTGCTTCTTCATGAGTCATTAAGCCCTTATTTGTAGAGAGAATTAATGTTCCAAAGTTTCTTGCAGGAAGATACCTTCTTCTGTATCTTTCTATCATTGTTTTGTCTACAGTGAATCTTGGTTTTACTGCTTTGCATTCCCATAATTCTCCTATAGTTATCTCCAATGATTTTTCTTTTGTATTTATTTTGTACTTCTTTATTGCTCCTTTTTGTTTCATTATTTTTAAAATTTCAATTAAGAGATTTGAAATTCTATTTATCTTTACTTCTTCCTTTCCAGCCTTCTTGGCGTTTTTTATCATGTTTAGTGCATCAGCAACGATATCTTGTGGCATTTTTTCTCCTAACTATATTTTTTAAATCCGATTTCTACAGCAATCTCTCTGAAGCATTGTCGGCATAAATTTAATCCGTATGAACTTATATGTGCTCCGAATCTTCCGCATCTTTCACATTTTTTAGTTGCAATACCTGTTTTTCTTTCTTTTGGTTTGCAATGCTTGATAAACTTAGCTTTTACAGCAGGTTTTCTTTCAAGTTGTTTTAATGTTTTTCTCCAATCACTTGCGGTCATTTTATATAAATCTCGTTTGGAAGTTTTCTTCCATAAATTTAATTATTTCTTCAGGGGTAATTCTTTGTCTAGCAGGGATTTTTCCCCTTTTTATCTTTTTTATTTTAACTCTTTTTCCTGCCCTTTTCAATGTAACAATTACATCAAAACCAATTATTCCCAAATCTCTTTGGTAATCTATTCCAGGAATTTCAATATATTCTTTTATCCCAAAAGAAAATGTATTCTCACTTATTTGTTTCTTTTTTAAAGTATTTTCTTTTGCGACTAATAATCTTTTTAACATCTCTTCAGGATTTTTTCTTATAGTAATTACTGCCCCCACTTCTAGTCCAGGTCTTACACTCAAAGACGGGATTCTTTTTTGAGATTTTGTTCTAACTGATTTTTTTAAAGAGACTCTTTCTATTATTTTAACTCCTTTTTCCAAAACCTCTCCAGTTCCTCCTACACCAAGAATAACTTTTTCTATTTTTATTGTTCTCATTATATTTTCTTTCATCATTCCACCACAATTAACTGTTTAATTAAAACCTTGGTTTCTTTTCCTCCGAGGTTTACTTCTGCTAGTTTCTTTTCATGATTTATTGTGTTAACAATTCCTTTTTCTCCAGAATGTTTTCCCGCAAAAATAATAACCTTAGCATTTTCTTTGAAAGGGATAATTTTTTCTATTTTGTTTTCCTTGAATGAAAAAAGAACGGAGTCATTCACTTTGACCTTTATCTCAGAAAGAACATTCCTTCCATCCATAAGGTTTATTTGCATTTTTTTTCCTTTTATCATTTTTCTGTCTATTACTTTGTATACTTTTTTTAGTGCTTCATTTTCCCCTATTTCTTGAAGCATAAATTTGCTCTTTTCAGATAAAATTAATTTGTAATGTTTTTTTAAAGAAGGAATGGATATAGAATCAAACAAACAAATTAAACTTTTTTCTTCAAGCACTTCTTTTCCATTCAGAAGTATGGACCTAGATTTGACTGCTTTTTTTGCTTCATTTCTATTTTTTGCAACTTTTAAAATGTCTCTTAAAATTATTAATAAAGGAAGGCCTTTTTCTAATCCAGAATCGGGTGTAACTACATAAGTTGTTCCCTTTCTAGGAATTGGCCAGCTTTTTGGCATTTTTTGTCTTTTTAAGTAACTCATTTTTTCTTCTCCTTTAATTTGACCACGCTTGGGTGAATTTCTCCAGCTTTTCTCTCGAGAGCTTGTTTTCTTTTTCTATCTTCCAAATTTAATTCAATTATTTGAAGATTTGAAGGTTGCATTTTTATATTTGCTTTTGAACCATCTTGTTTTTTTACTTGTATTCCTTCCATGACAACTTTTAGTTTCTTTAAACTTATTTCAGTTATTTTTCCTGTTCTTCCTTTTAATTTTCCTCTCATTATTTTTACGGTATCTCCTTTTCTTAGAGGGAAATTTCTTTTTCCATATTTTGATCTCAATTCTTTTGAAAAATTTGAACTTATAAGTTTTTTTCTTGCACTCAATGGAGCTTTTGCTAAATATTTTCTTTGTTTTCTTGGTTGTTTACTTGCTCTCCAGTTTTTTGAAAATGTCTTTTTCATTTTAGTATACAATTGAAGCGATTTTTGCTACACTTGGCCATCGCTCTAAAACCTCCCTTGCAATAGGGCCTTTTATTTGTGTTCCTTTTGGATTTCCTTTATCGTCTTTTAACACAGCGACTGCATTATCTTCAAACGCAATTCTTTCCCCATTTAACCTTCTATAAGGTTTTTTTTGTCTTATGACTATTGCATCAAAAACTTTCCCTTTCATATCAGGAATTCCTTTTCTAACGCTCACTTTTACCCAATCAGATATTTTGGCACAACCTTGCTTTCCTTTTCTTCCTTTTCCTCTTTTTACAGCAACGATTTTTACAATCTTTGCTCCGCTATTATCGGCAGCAATCATATGTGCTCCTAAATTTAAACCTGCTGTTGCTTTCGCGCTTATTGCTTTCATTTTTCTTCTTTTGATTTTATTTTTTTAATTACTACAAAATGTGTTATCTTGCTTAGAGGTCTGCATTCTCCAACTTGGATTAAATCCCCTATATTAATGAGACTTTCCATACAGAAAGGAAGTCTGGCATGTATCTTTGTTCTAGATTTTGCATATCTCTCATATTTTCTTACATAAATCATTCTTTCAAATTCGATTACTATTCTTTTTGGGAATTTTTTGATTACTCTTCCTTCAAA
>Ga0247841_10001325_pt1 | contig 57062 bp, 58 predicted proteins | sample LaCruzMarch2015__2_FD_192410 | JGI IMG/M metagenome (GOLD analysis project Ga0247841, IMG submission 192410) | Freshwater microbial communities from meromictic Lake La Cruz, Castile-La Mancha, Spain - LaCruzMarch2015_18m | ecosystem: Environmental > Aquatic > Freshwater > Lake | place: Spain... | reverse complement strand
AGACTGGAAATCAGTCGAATGATATGTTTCAAACCAAGGAAAGACAATGTCGATACATTATCAACTTAAGTTGCTCTAAGTCATGCCTCGGGTCATACCCCGTCGGCTTGCCGCGGGGTAATTGATTGCAATGTATTATGAAAAATCCAATGAATCAAATGAATCCAAAAATGAAAAATAAATCAGGGTTGCCTCAGTCGCCCAAAAAACCTAATATTTTAAATCAGGTTATTATTGCAATATTTATATTTGTCAGTATTACAATTATTTATACTTATGTTGCCAAATCGCCCGAGGAGATAAAAAGTTTAACTATTTCAGAAGTGGCTAAAGGGGTAACATCCGGAACAATACAAAAAATAGAAGTTTCCGGCAGTGATGTGAATGTAATTTTTAAAGATGAGACAAAAGGTAAAGCCAAAAAAGAAGTAGAGAGTTCTCTTTCGGAAACATTATATAACTATGGAGTAACCCCCGAGGAACTCTCGGCAACTCCAATTGAAATTAAAACTGAATCAGGTTTTGGTTACTGGTTACTAAATATTTTGCCTTTTTTAATTCCAGTTTTACTCATTGTTTTTTTCATCTGGATGCTAACTCGCCAAGTCAAAGGTCAAGGTATGCAGGCATTTACTTTTGGACAATCAAAAGCGCGAATTACCGACCCGAATGATAAAACAAATAAAGTTACTTTCAAAGATGTTGCCGGAAGCAAAGAAGCCAAAGAAGAATTAAAAGAAATTGTTGACTTTCTCAGGAATCCTAAAAAGTTTTTAGACATTGGTGCTCGTATTCCAAAAGGAGTGCTATTAACTGGAGCTCCGGGAACAGGAAAGACATTACTAGCCAGAGCTGTAGCCGGAGAAGCCAGCGTCCCATTTTTTCATTTGTCAGGAAGTGAATTCGTCGAAATGTTTGTTGGAGTCGGAGCAAGTCGAGTTCGTGATTTATTTAAAATGGCAAAAAAAGCTGCGCCTTCTATTGTCTTTATCGATGAGATAGATGCAGTTGGAAGAGTCCGTGGGACAGGTGTCGGAGGGGGAAACGATGAACGTGAGCAGACATTGAACCAAATTCTAGTTGAGATGGATGGATTTGAACCAAATGAAAAAGTTATCGTAATGGCAGCGACAAACAGGGCTGATGTCTTAGACCCTGCACTTCTTCGCCCGGGGCGTTTTGACAGGAGAGTTGTCCTTGAATTACCAGATAGAAAAGACCGCGAAGAGATACTTGGAATTCATTCCAGAAAAAAACCATTTGCTGAAGATGTTGATTTGAAAGTTATTGCTGAGCGAACCCCAGGATTTTCTGGTGCAGATTTGTATTCACTAATGAACGAAGGGGCAATCTTAGCTGCTCGGGAAGACAGGAAAAAAGTTGCTCAGTTTGACCTTATTCGCTCGATTGAAAAAGTGATGATGGGGCCTGAAAGAAAAAGTCATTTACTTTCCAAGCACGAAAAAGAAATTACAGCTTATCACGAAGCTGGGCATGCACTACTTGCCTCAATGCTTCCATATGCAGACCCAGTTCACAAAGTTTCGATTGTTTCTCGTGGGAGAGCAGGTGGTTATACTCTCAAACTTCCGCTTGAAGAGCGACGTCTGCAAAGCAAAAAAGAATTTATTGATGACATCACAATGTCTCTCGGGGGTTATGTTGCTGAGCAGATGATTTTCGGAGATATTACAACTGGTCCATCGAATGATTTACAAGTGGCGACAAATCTTGCTCGCGCAATGGTCACTCGCTGGGGGATGAGTGATGAAATAGGGCCGATAGCACTTGAAAATGATGGTGGGCATGTTATGTTTGGACAAGGAGTAAATGATAAAGAATATTCTGAAAAAATGAGTTCCGTGATTGATAATGAGGTTGCAAAAATTATGAATAATTCACTTGCCGAAGCTAAAAAAATTCTTTTGGAGAAGAAAAATATTCTCGATGTAATAGCCAAGAAATTAATAGAAGTAGAAACTCTTGAACAAAAAGAATACAACGACCTCATAATTGCAAGTGGAATTTTACCTAAGAAAAAAGGCACAATATAAAGAAAACCCAGAATATTAAAAAATAAACTCGCTTATCCCTCTCCGCCCTTCGGGCTCCGGCGCGCCCACACCTACTCGTTTATTTTTTAGTATTCTGGGTTTTCTAAATCCGTTCTACAACCTTGGTTGTAGGAAAGGATTGCAAATATGGCCTTTTTTCTGTAGTATATGAATATCAGTATAATTATTACCTGATTGTAAATCCGCACTTAGCTCAGTTGGTAGAGCAATCCGCTTATACCGGATCGGTCCTAGGTTCAAGTCCTAGAGTGCGGACAATAATAAAACGTACAAGGTGCGATTTTTTATTTTCCGTCCTAGTGAGTAAACTGCTTTACTCATGTCTAGGACTTGAAAGACTTTTCCTTACTAAAAGTGGAAAAGTACCCGCGACCGTAGGGCGAGAGTCCTAGAGGACGGACAAAAAATATTATACTAGCGCATATAAAAAATATATGTTATCATTTTTATATTATAAATAAATAATCTATATTTTTATGAACGAAACATTAAAAACAGAAGTAAAAGAAGAAACAAAGGAAGCACAAGCAGAAGCTCCTATTGAAAGTCAAAATATTGTTGCTCCAGAAATGACAAAAAAAGAACAGCTTCTAAGTGTTGGAGAACAAAGGTATGAAAAGGTGTCACAAGCGATTGGTGGTGCTCGTGGTAAATTTTCATCATGGGTAAAGGGAGGAGCAGTAAAATTTGGGAGATTTTTAAAAGGAGCAGCATTCGGTGTTTTGGCTAGCCCTGAAGCTATTGCTCATGGGGCAAAAGTTGGTTATGAAAAAGCGGGGGAAGAAGTTGGTTATGTAAGAGATACAGCAGTTCAGGGGGTTAAACTTGCTGGTGAAAGTTTCGAATCAGTAGGAGAAGATGTGGTGCAAGCTAGTAAGTGGGTTGAAGGAAAGGCAGTGTCTGCCTACGATGTGACTGCTGAAAAGTTAAAACAAGCAGATGAATGGTTGACTAAAAAAGAAGAAAAGTTAAATAAACTTGGTGCGGATGGTATTGATTTAGCGAGTGCGGTAGCAGGTGTATTGGCAGATAGAACAGCAGAAAAGTTTAATAAAGCAAAAGATGGACTTGAAAAACAGTATAATGGAGTAAAAGAATTTGGTGGAAAATCAATTGATGCGGTGGTTGTTCTAAGTAGACGTGCCAAAGATGAATTTAATAATAAATGGAATGCTTTTATGGAAGATGTTCTCAAAAAAAGAGCTGAGAACCAAGAAGCAAAACTTAAGAAAACACTAGCGAAACTTGAACAATATAAAAAAGTCGAGCAATTAAGATTTTCACTTTCATAATTTTATGAATATACAAGAATTAAAAGATTTCTTTATTAAGAGTGATTATTCAGATGAAACAAAAGCTATTATTGCTAAAATTTTGGCTGATAAAACAGAAGTAACACCAGGTCTTATTTCGGAAGTAAAAGATATTTTACAAAAAGAATTAGATTCAGATTTTAGTGAATTAGGTATTGATGTCGCAAACGAGCCAGAAGCTCAAAAAATTGAGAAAGAATATGTAGAGGAACTTGATAAAATAGAAAAAGATTTAAATGACGATATGAGTTTTGTTGAAAAGGAATTAAATGAACTTGAAGAAACAAGGAAGACACTAGCTAAAGTTTCTGATGAGATTGAAATTGATAAAATAAAACAATCAATATAAATAAAAAAACACTTCGATTAAAGTCGGAGTGTTTTTTTATTTTTGGTCATATATTTTATCCTTATTTTACAACATTTTTATAGCGAAATGACTATTCGATAGTGTATTATAGAATAGTCTTGACTATTCTATAATCACGTAATTCTCTTTTTAGAAAATTATATTCTATTCAAAATGCAATTTGATGTTTTTTTGTTTTAGGGTTTCAGCTAGGAGTGGATATGATTTCAAATCGATATCTTTTTCGATTAGCTCGATTGCTTCGGTTCTTGCAGCTTCAACCATTTTAATATTTTTCATAGCTTCCATACCAAGGTCGGTAATACCCCACTGTTTATCGCCTGAAAGAAGCCCAGCTCCACGAAGCGATAAATCAAGCTCAGCCAATTCAAAACCATTTACAGCTTTTGTTAGAGCTTTTAATCTCTCTATTGTTTTTTCTGTTTTAGCGTTTGCGAAAAGATAACAGTACGATTGAAATGTTGAACGGATAACTCGTCCGCGAAGTTGGTGTAGTTGAGCCAGCCCAAAACGTTCAGCTCCTTCAATCACAATAACAGTTGTATTTGGAATATTTACTCCGACTTCAATAACTGAAGTTGAAACGAGAATATCAATCAAGTGTAGAGAAAAATCCTTCATCACTTTTTCTTTTTTAATTTTTGTCATCTTACTGTGCATTATCTCAATCCGATAATCTTGAAAAACTTCTTTTTTGAGTCGTTTGGCTTCACTGGTAACTGATTTAAGTTCAGACAATAGACCCCCTCCTTGCCTCCCCCTTAATAAGGGGGAGGTTGGGTAGGGGTCTCTTTCTTCAATCTTTGGACAAATAATATAAACCTGCCTACCACTTTCCAATTCTTTTTTAATTTTTTCATACGCACCTTGTCTTTTATTTTCAGTAACAATTTCAGTAATGACTTGTTTGCGTCCTGCTGGCATTTCATCAATTATTGAAAGGTCTAGGTCGCCGTATATTGTGAGAGCAAGTGTACGGGGGATGGGAGTAGCCGTCATAGAAAGATAGTGAGGTGAGTGGCCTTCTTTTTTTGCCAATTTCATTCTCTGATTTGTGCCGAACCTGTGTTGCTCGTCTATAATGACTAATCCTAAATCTTCAAATTCTACCTTTGTCGAGATGAGGGAATGAGTTCCAATAACTATTGGGATTTCGCCATTTTTTATCCATTTTAAAAGTTGATTTCTGGCAATCGGAGTCCAAGTTTTTATTTGCTCTCCATTTTTTAAACTGCTAGTTTTACTTGGAAATTTACGACACCCAGAGGACGTGATGAGAGCAATAGAGATACCAGTATGTTCGAAATATTTTATAAAATTTTCAAATAGTTGGACAGCCAGTACTTCGGTCGGAGCCATATAAGCGACTTGTAAATTTCCGAAATCAAGTCCAGTGGCTAAACCACCAGTAGGTGGTCGCCCGAACACCCCGAGCCCTTTTATTGGGTGTTTTAGTGGCCTATTTTTTATTACAGCATAAGCTACAGTAGTAGCGACAAAAGTTTTACCACTACCGACATCTCCTTCAATCAGTCGGGACATTGGTTTATCTTTCTTTAAATCTTCTAAAATTGTTTTGATTGTATTTTCTTGTGAGTGAGTTGGTTTAAATGGAAATCGCGAAATAAAATCTTTTATATCTTTATCATGAATAATCATTTTGTATGAAAAAAGTTCTTCATACTTTTTACGTTCTTGCCATCTAGCTAATTGTATGAAGAAAACTTCTTCAAAAGCAAATCTTTTACGAGCAATCTCGGCGTGTTCTTTTTTCTTTGGGGTATGAATCCAGATGAGGGCAGTATGCAGACTTGGAAGTTTATATTTTTCTAAAGTTTCTTTATCAAGGTAATCAGGAATGTTTTTTACACAATCATTTTTTAATATTTTTCCAATAGCATGATAGAGCCACTTGGAAGTAATTCCTTTTGTTTCAGGATAAATTGGAAAATGCCCGCCCAAGGCGGGTCCGCCTTGGGCGGAAAAAAGAGAATCATGTAAATCAATTGGCAAAATGTCCTCTTTACTTATTTCTGGGTTAGTCAGAGTTAGACCATAATTTTTATTTTCAGATATTTTTCCCGTAACTCGGACAGTTGTTCCATCACGTAACATTTTAGCCAAATATGGTTGATGAAACCAAATAATATTTATTTTTCCAGTTAGGTCAGTGATTACCGCTTGGCCCATCGGGATTTTACTTTTAAAACTTTTTGAAGTTTTCAGATTTGAAATTTTACCAATGACTGTGGCTTGGTCGCCATCTTTTAAAGTATTTATATGGCGAAATTCACTTATATCACTGTAGCGAGACGGAAAATAATATAATAAATCACGAATTTTAATTATTCTGAGTTTTGAAAGCGCTGTCTTTTGATAGTTATCTATTCTAAAATGAGATTCAATATTATCGTTTAAATACATAATCAAGTGGAGAAAAGTTTTTATTAATTGTGTTTTCTTTATAAAGAATAAGCCCTCCAATTGCTATAAAAACAATAAGAAGTATTATTGCTTGCGCTTTGCTGAGCTCTTTCTTCATACTCTTTCATTATAACACACAAAAAAACCACCTCGAACTATGTCTGGGCTATTTTGCAGTCAATTTTTTATTTACGTGTTCTATCAATTCTTCTAAAGTAAAATTAGATTTAACCATGAAGTCAGTAGCTCCTAATTCTTTTGACCTTTTGATATCTTTTTCTTCAGATAAATTTGAGAAGACAATAACTGGAACATTTTTTAAAGTTTCAGTTACTTTAATTTTTTGAAGTATTTCAAATCCATCAATATCCGGAAGAATTAAATCCAAAAGAATTATATCTATACCGGGCTCATTTATTTTTTTCATTGCCTCTGTTCCCGATGAAGCTGTAATAACCTCGTAACCTTCTTTTTTAAGTTTACCCGCTTCAAGACCCTGTAAGAAACTATCATCTTCAATTATAAGTACCTTTTTCATCCGGTAGTGAGAAATGGCATTATGTGTTCGCCATTTTCAATTTTATTTAATTAATATAATTTAACTTATTTTTTAATCTTTATTTTATAATTTTGTCCACATAGTAGGGGTAATGCCATTTTCTACTACCGGATTCATACAATAATATTATACTACATTATCTAATTAATAGGCAATACAACAAAGAAGGTTGTCCCACCACCATCTTTGTTTTCAAACCATATTTTGCCGTTATGTTTTTCGACTATATTTTTAGTTGTAAATAATCCTAATCCTGACCCAACCGCGTCTTTTTCTATCGCATTTTTAGTTCTAAAGAATTTTTTGAAAATTTTATCTTTATCCTCATCTTTAATTCCAATACCAGTATCGTGAATAGAAATTTTCATATTATTTTCTTCCTGTTTAAGAGATATAAAAACTTTTCCACCTTGATTACTGTATTTGATAGCATTTTCTATTAGATTTTGGAGGACAACTCTTATCATCTCTTCATCACAATTAATAAGGGGTAGAGGTGTTTCTGGTTTTAGAAAAATTAATTCAATTCCTTTTTTGTTTGTTTCTCCAGAAAATTCAAATAAGGTTTGTTCTATTAAATATAATATATCTATTTTCTTAAAATTATATGAAATAGAAACATTTTCAGTATGACTTAGGGTCAATAAGTCATTTATCAATGTAAGCATACGTTCATTGCTATTATATGCTTTTTGAATTAGTTCATTTTGCTCGTTGGTGAGTCTACCAATATCTTCATCTAGAAACATTTTTAATATCCATTTCAGGGCAGATAGCGATGTGCGAAGTTGATGAGCAGTAATAGAAATAATATCAGATTTAGTCTCGCTAACTTTTTTTATTTGCTCAATTTCTTTTTTTAATTTTTCTGTTTCATCCATCTTTGTATTATATCATAAATTTCTTTGCGGAGGTGGTCAAATTAAAAGCGAGCAAAAAAACCTAAGTTTTGAGAAAGCAGAAATATTAAATAAAATTTGCTTGTCTGTTTTTGTTATTTTTAGTGGTTTTGAATTTTTTGTTAAAAGGGTAGAATGGTAATATGACCAATCAAGAAAAAATAATTCTTTATCGAACTCTTTTTAGGGGTCGTTCTGATGTTTATTCTCGTAGGTGGGAAAAGACTGATAAAAGTGGGTGGATGCCAGCATATTCTTTTGATTGGAATGAATTTAATACACATAGAGCAAGGGGTGGCACAATTAGGGATTTTAAAAACAAAAAATTATTACCATTTACAGACGAAATTTTACTCAATCATTTGTTAGGGAAAGAAACAATTGGAGTATATCCAATACTTAAAGATAATACCTCATATTTTATTGTAGCTGATTTTGACGAAGCGGACTGGAAAAATGATAGTCAGAAATTTATTAAAGAATGTGAAAATACTGAATTAAAAGCATATACAGAAATTTCTCGATCAGGGAATGGTGCTCATGTATGGATATTTTTTGAAGAAAATTATCCATGCTGGAAATCAAGAGCTATTTTATTGGAACTCATACGAAGAGTTTTTAATCATTCAGAATTTACTAAAGAAGTCAGTTTTGATCGACTCTTTCCAAACCAAGATACCATTACTGATGATGGTTTTGGGAATTTGATTGCTTTACCTCTTCAAGGAGAAAGAGTTAAAAATAACACATCTGTGTTTTGTGATTCTGATACTTTTGTTCCATATTCTCTCCAATGGGAATTTCTGAAAATGATTCATAAACATACAACGTTGGAACTTGAAAATATATATGAAAAATTATTTATCCAGAAAGACAACGAGAACATAAAATCAAAAATTCCTAATAATTCTTATATAAATATTATTATGAATGGTTCATTACGAATAAAAAAACAAGAACTTCCATCGAAAACTACTGCTTTTATAAAAGAGGAACTGAATATTTTTAATAAAGAATATATGGTGAAAAAGAGATTAGGTAAATCAGTTTTCAAAATTGAAAAATACTTTAATTTAATACAAGACAATGGTGATGAAATATTATTACCACGAGGTTTTCTTGAAAAACTTACTGAATATTTAAAAAAAGAAAAAATTACTTACAAAATTAAATTAGAAGACAAAAAACACAAAGTTGTAAAATTCAAAAGTGGTATTAAACTTCGTAATGAACAGAAAAAGATACTTTCAATGATTAAGAATAAAACGAATGGTATTATTATTTCTCCACCAGGAAGTGGAAAGACTATTATTGCCCTAGAACTTATAGCAAAACTTGGATTACCCACACTTATTTTAGTAAATCGCAATCAATTACTTTCTCAATGGATTGAACGTACGGAACAATTTTTAGGTATTCCAAAAACACAGATTGGTGTTATTGGAGGATCTAGAAAAAAAGAGGGCAAGCAAATAACTATCGCAACATTACAAAGTTTAGGAAGATATAAAAACCTCTCAAATTTATACGATTCTTTTGGAGTAATTATTATTGATGAGTGTCACCATATACCAGCCAAAACATATCGCGAACTAATTTTTTCTTTTAAAAGTGAGTATTTATTTGGACTTACAGCGACACATGAACGTAAACATGGAACAGAGCAAATTACTGAATTTATGATTGGACCAATTATTGCGGAAATGAAAGAAGGAGATAACTCAAATGAGAAAACATTTGAAGTTACTATTTTTCCAACAAAAATGGTGTTACCATTTCGATATAAAACGGACCATTATGAAGTATTGGCAAAAGTAATTTCTTTTGATTCTGCTAGGAATGAATTAATTACTAAAGCTATTTTAAAAGAAGTAAAAGCTAAAAGAAAAGTATTAGTTCTTACAGAACGTAAAGAACATATTGAAATATTAAACCTATATTTACGAAAAGAAACAGAAACGATATCTATTTCAGGGGAGAATGGAATGCATTCAAGAAAGATAAAATTTGATCAAATCAAAGCTGGCAATTTTCAAGTATTGTTAGCAACAGGCCAACTACTTGGTGAGGGTTTTGATATTAATAATATTAATACAATCGTGCTGGCATTTCCATTTTCTTTTGAAGGTAAACTCATTCAATATATTGGTAGACTCCGAGGAAAAGGAGTGAAACACATTATTGATTTTCACGATGAAAAGGTTGAATTTCTGGATAGGCAATTCAAAAAGCGAAATGGGTTTTATAAGAAATTATTAAGCAATAATAGATAAAAAATATTCTTGATATTATTTAATTTTTCTCATAATAAATATTTAAAACGCATAGACAAAATCTAATTTTTATTAGATTTTAAATTGCTTCAAATTTTCTTTTACCCAATCGTAAAAATCGACTTCTAAAAACTTTAAAAACTTCTCAAATTTTTCTGTTGAAAAATTGATATTATTTTCTTTACAATAATCTTTAAACAACTTTTTTGATTCTGAGACATTTATAATTTTTTTGTTATTCATACCTTAATCCCCATATAAATAATTAACCAGTAATAATATTATTATATGGCAATTTGGAATATAACACAATGGAATACTATAATAAGAGTGTAATGCCTAGAGCAATATATACAAAAGAACATAATATAATTGTTGAACGTCTAAAAAGGGCACGTCTTGAGGCTGGTCTAGGACAAGTTGAAGTCGCTAAAAAATTAGGGAAAACTCAATCTTATCTTTCAAAAATAGAATCTGGGCAAAGAAGATTTGATGTATTGCAATTAAAAGAATTTGCTAAACTTTATAAAAAGTCATTAGATTATTTTGTTAAATAATATGGATAATAAACTTACAAAAAGACAAGCTATTGATTTTCTAGAAATCCCCGAAAAAGATTTTAAGAATTATTTCGAATTTAGTAAAGAAATTCAAGGTGAAAAAATTGGAGGTCGTTGGTATTTTGATAAAACTAAACTTTCTGAGTGGAAAAAACTAAAAGGGGAAAGAACTATTCATCTAACAATGTCAGAATATGAGACTTGTTTTGAGTTTGCAATAAAGATGGTATATGGCGGGCTTTCATTGAATGGTATTAGAGGTCAAAGAACGGAAGTGCAAGCCGCTGATGATGTTATTTTGGGAATACTTGCAGAACGTGCAATAAAAAATCTATTAGTGAAAAAATTTAAAACTAAAATAAAACTAGATGAAAAGGTTCATCCTGAGCATATTACCCCACAAGATTTTGACCAAATAGAAAAGAATGGGAAATTCAGAATTCCTAAACTTGGAGTTGGAATAAAAGCAAGTAAAATGAAAAACGCTTATTTAGTTTTAGGTGCAAATGAAGTTGAGTTTACTGAAAGAAAAAGTGATGTTTATATATTTGCCAGAGTTGGACTACCAAGTGACCATCTTTTTAGAATTCTTAGAGACCACTCTTTCTTTGGTAAAGTTAGAAAATTTTTTGAAACAAATGATAAATTCAAAAAAATTGAAAAACTAGAAAATATACCTATTTGGATATGTGGTTTTTCTTATATAGATGAATTAGAAAGAGTAACAGGAATTCCCGGCCAAGAATTTAGTAATGGACACAGATATGTAAAATCTGTTGGGAAATTACATAACTCAGATAAAGATTGGTTAGATTTAATAAATAAGCTTTAATTTTTTATTCCATCGCTTTCATCATCTGTTTAGCTATAGCTTCAACAACTGGAACACTCACTGAGTTTCCTAATTGCTTATATAATGCTGAATCTGCAATATTTGGTAATTTAAAACTACTTGGGAATCCTTGTATTCTTGCACATTCAAGAGGTGTTAATTTTCTTATTCCTTTTTTATCTTTTATTATTGGAACATTATGTCCACCCATTCCCATATTGGCAGTAAGCGTAGGACAAACTCCACTTTTATTTTCTCGAACATATTGTCTTCTCCATTGGTATACTTTTCCTTCTTCTTTTACATCTTTTTTGAGTTTTTCAAAAAGAGGTTTGCCATTATAATAATATTTTTCAGAAACATTTTTTTCTAATAAATCAGTAATTTTTACATTAAGCTTAACTGGTTCAGGAAATGTAAATTTATCTGAATATTCTTTATTTTTAAATCCAACTATATATATTCGTTCGCGGTTCTGTGGAACATTGCCATATTCCATAGTATTTAGAACTTTTGCTTTAACATGATATCCTAAATCTTTTAGAGTTTCTTCAATTATTCTAAATGTGTTGCCTTCGTCATGGTTTTTTAGATTTTTCACATTTTCAAGCATAAATCCTTCTGGATTTTTTGCTTTAATAATTTTGGCTATATCAAAGAATAAATTACCTCTATTTTTAGGATCATCAAATCCTTTACGATATCCTGCAATAGAAAAAGCCTGACAAGGAAAACCTCCTAATATAAAATCAAATTCTGGTAAATCATCTATTCCTATTTTCCTTATATCTTCAACTACCAACTTTGAATCTTTGAAATTAATATCATATGTTTGCTTGCAAGGTGCATCAAAATCATTTGCAAAGACGGTTTTAAATCCAGCATTTTCATATCCCATTCTGATACCTCCTATTCCTGCAAATAAGTCTATCGTTTTAAATCCGTGTTCTGTTTTCTTTTGAAGTTTTTTCTCTTCTTCTTGTTTTGGGTTACTTATAATTTGAACCACTACACCTCTTACTTCAACTTCTTTTCTATAAAAAGGAAGCATTGATTGATTTCTAGGTTCTAGTCTAAATCTATTTCTATCTCTGTATAATTTTTTTAGGGTTGCTTCATTATCATCGATAATAGCAACAACAGTTTGTCCATTTTCTGCAACTGATTGCTTCTTTATTATTACGATATCGCCATTATATATTCCTTCTTCTATCATGCTATCTCCTTGTACTCGTAAAGCATAGTAATCTTTTGGACTTTTGATACTTGAATTAACTATTGAAATTGTATCCTGTACATCTTCAATTGCATCTATTGGATAGCCAGCTGCAATACTTCCCATAACTGGTATTTCAATGATCTTAAAAGTTTCTTTTTGGGGTTCAACATTTATAGGTAAATTATCTTTTGATAAATAACCGCTATTTTTTAAATTATTTAAGTGTTCGTGGACAGTTGAAATTGCTTTTAATTTCAGTTTTTTTCGTATTTCTTCAATAGTAGGAGATATGCCATTTTCAGACCTGTACTCTTTTATAAAATCAAATACCCGTTTTTGTTTTTTCGTGAGAGATTTCATTTTGTAATAAATTATAGCTTGTGCTACAATTACATTATACCCGAATAGAAACCGAAAAGCAAAGCAAAGCTATACACAGAATGTTCTTAAGAAATTACAAGATAAAATTCATGAAAGATATACTAAAAAAATATTTTGGGTACGAAGAATTTAAACCTTTACAAAAAGAAATTATTGAGCAAGTATTGTTGGGGAAAGATTGTGTGGTTTTAATGCCTACAGGGGGAGGGAAATCTATTTGTTTTCAACTCCCGGCTCTTATGCTAGATGGAGTAGCGATTGTTATTTCACCTCTTATTTCTCTAATGAAAGATCAGGTTGATGCACTTCATACAAATGGAATTACGGCTGATTTTATAAATAGCGCTCTTTCTCAAGATGAAATTGCAAGTGTTATGAATAAGGCTAAAAGTGGAGAATTAAAAATTCTATATATAGCTCCAGAGAGATTGTCTGTTTTAGGTTTTGAGGATTTTTTACACACCTTAAAAATAAGTTTGATTGCTATTGATGAAGCTCATTGTATTTCGCAATGGGGTCACGATTTCAGACCTGACTATAGAAATCTAAAAATATTACGGGATAATTTTCCATTAATACCCATTATTGCTCTTACTGCAACTGCAACAGAAAAAGTACGCGAAGATATTATTAAACAACTTCACATAGAAAATTCAAAAGTTTTTATTTCTAGTTTTAATCGTCCCAATTTGAGTTATGAAGTCTTACCCAAAAAAGATTCTTTCAAATTAATTATCGCTTTATTAAATAATTATAAAGAAAAAGGTGTAATTATTTATTGTTTCTCACGGAATGATACAGAAAAGTTAGTTGATAATTTAAATAAATATGGATTTAAAGCTTTACCATATCACGCAGGATTAGATTCAAGACAACGCAAAGAAAATCAAGAACGATTTGTTAAAGATGAAATTAATATTATGGTGGCTACAATTGCTTTTGGTATGGGCATAGATAAACCTGATGTGCGATTAGTTATTCATCATAGCTTACCAAAATCGATAGAAGGGTATTATCAAGAAACTGGGAGAGCTGGACGTGACGGATTACCTGCAAGGTGTGTATTACTTTTTTCATATGCTGATAAATTTAGACACGACTACTTTATTCGTAATATGACAAATATTGAGGAAAAAAGAAAATCACAAGAAAATCTGGAACAGGTTTTACGTTACGGCAATCTTCATGCTTGTCGTCGAAGATTTTTACTTCGTTATTTTAATGAAGATTATATAGAAGTAAATTGTGGAAATTGTGATAGGTGTGTAATGCAGACCCCATTAGAAATAGATAAAGTAAATATTAAAATTGCTAGACCACAGCGAGAAAATACACCTACTTTAAACAAAGAGTACGACCATGTTCTATTTGAAAAATTAAGAAAAATAAGAAAACAAGAAGCTTATAAATTAAAAGTTCCCTCATATATTATTTTTGGGGATAAAACTCTACAAGAAATGGCTACTCATTTTCCCCAAATACCGTCTGCTTTTTTAGAGATTAATGGAGTTGGTAATCAAAAGCTTTCAAAATTTGGAGAACAATTTATGTCAGTAATTCGTCACCATATAGAAACTCATAAAATTCAAGAAAAAATAAAACCAGTTTATCTTGGTTCAACTCTTGATGAAACCAAAAAATTGGTATTGCAAAAGATTTCTATTAATGAAATAGCCAAAAAACGAGGATTAGCCCCAAGCACTATTATGGATCATATTGAAAAAATTTCTGCTACTGACTCGCAATTTGATATTAATTATTTTAAGCCTTCTCAAGAACGATTTGAAAAAATTGCGATGGCGTTTAAAAAAACTGGCGGTATTTTATTAGCTCCAGTACGTGAAATTCTTGGGGATAGTTATTCTTATAATGAACTAAGATTGGCTAGAATTTTTATAAAACATTTATAAAAAAATTGGTTATAGGCACTTTATTTAACAACACATCTTGTGCTATCTGTCAATAGCGGAGGCGGTGAGATTCGAACTCACGGAACCGATTAAGGTTCGACGGTTTAGTAAACCGTTGATTTAAACCACTCATCCACGTCTCCTTTTAATTTTTTAATCTTAACATAAAATTGAGAAATATTCATAATTATGTTAATTTTAAAATATGGCTAATCTCAATACTAAATTGAGACGCCCGATTTTATTTAGGGAGCCGTGTCAGAGTGGTCTAACGTACATCTTTGCTAAAGATGCAGGGTCTAAAAGCCCTCGCTGGTTCGAATCCAGCCGGCTCCGCAATGATTTGTAAGGACAGCTGGGAGCTGTCCGAGCAAATTATCATTGCGAGAATTGGATGGATTCGAACAACGGAGTAAAATTTTCAACAGAAAATTTTATGAGTTGGTGCCCAGACAAAGTTTTGCGACGGCAAAACTTTAGTTGCGGGCGAATCCAGCCGGCTCCGCATTCATATATTTTCATTTTAATGCTATCATAATGTTATGAAATTTACTTTTAATAAGTATTGGATGTTTATTGCGATGGCTATTATTGCCAATATTTTTATTTTTGTTTTTTTATCTAATAAATTAGAAAGTTATGTAGTCGATACTATTGTTGAAAAAAATAATGTTAATTAAAAAAATATAAAAAAGATGAGTAAAATCGTAAAACTTACACTTGGTCAAAAAATTAAGAAAAACATTTGGCGACATCTTTACCCGATATTTCCTTGGGTTCAAAAGCATTTTTTAAAATGGCATTTAACTTGGCATGAAAAGGGTCGCCAGCCATATCACATTGGCTGGCTCGCCCCCGGTAAATCACTGAAAGATTTAGAGAAGCATTTGCACAATGAATGGAATTTTGGAAATCACTTCGTCGCTTGGACTGATAAAAGTCAGGTTCTTTCTTGGCGAAAATTAGAAAATTTTGATTACCAATATCACATTCGAGTTTTCAGAGATGGAGAGATAAGAGGGCATTATGAATATACTCCAGAAAGTAAGCCAATTGAACATTTTATAGAAATAGACGAACAAGCTCGGATAGAACAATTTAGAAAATTTTTAGGAGATTATATTGTCCAGCGAAAATATATTTCGCACTTAAGACCAGATGTGAACATCGCTCCTGATTCGGAAATTACAATTGATGAGGGGTTGAACTAGTGGATTATTGATTTTTATGGGAAGATAGTGTATAATATATTTGTCGTGTTTTGGTGCATAGGTAAATTATTATTTAAAATTTATATATAAAATATATGGATAAAATAAATTCAATGGATTTGGCTAACAAAACAAAGAAAGCTGAGTCTAAAATAAGAGAAGGGCAAGAAGAGAAAGCTGGGGTGAATGAATTTGTAAGTGATAATATGGATGTTTTGGCACACGAAGCGTCAATGGACTATCTTGCTAAATTAAAAGGAGATTTAGTAAAAGCAGTTGACGGAGATAATACAATAGAAGCTGAACGTATACTGAAAGATATTTCTTCTCATAAAGAAAACATGAAAAAATACCAAACACTAGCCAGAGAAAATGTTGGCAGTTATATTGATAGTTCTACGGGTATTGCCAATATGGAAAAATTTGAAAAAGAATTTAATTCTTTTATGGCTGAAACTTTTGTAATATGGTATGGAGAAAAAGATGCTCAAAAAGCAAAGATATCGATGCAAGCTATTCCTCTTTCTAAAATGGACTACGAAAAAGAAAGAATAAATAATCCGTCTTTATTTGGTCAATATACAATAAATCAAGAAACAGCTAAAATGAATTATAAAGAAAAAGAACCAAAAATAAAAATTCTAGATAAAGAATTGAAACAATTTATTGGAAAACCTCGCTCAGAAGTAATAAAATTTGTTGTTGAAAATTATGGAGCAGATAAAATTCCAGGCATTGAATATGAGAAATATTTAATTGAAAATCCTGATAAAGTTTCCCAAGAATTAAAAGATGGAAACTGGTATTATTTTATGGGTTCAACTCTTCGCGGCCAGCATGGCGTTTCCAGCATCCCTTGCGTGTACTGGGATGGTTCTAGTGAGCTTTCTCGGGATGCGTTTTGGCTTGACCGCAAGTGGTCTGAGAATGACCGTGTTCTCCTCCTCGAATAATTGATTTTTGTATTTTGAGCCGTCCGCTTGCAAGCGGACGGCTTTGTTTTGGTATTTGAATTTTTGTTTTTTGTCCCCGAATTTTTTTAAATGAAGTATAATTATATTGCATTGTGAATATCAGCACGTGGGTCTAATTTTTGGGCTTTCGTGCCATGATGCCGAGACGAGCAGAATCCAGAATGTATATTGTTTAATTTAAATTTTATACAGAGTGAACTGCTTATCCCTTAAAAACAAAATAAAAGTTTGTGCGGAAAGATAGGACATTTTGATGTCAAATTATATTCAGCTTTGCGATTGATTTATATCTCTCGGAGGCAGTGGCATAGGAATCTTTTCGTATAATTCTTCGCGACCAGAATGGCGATTCCAACATCCCTTGCGTGAACTGGGATGGTTCTAATAAGCTTTCTCGGAATGCGAATTGGCTTGACAACAAGTGGAATGAGAATGACCGTGTTCTCCTCCTCGATACTTTTGTATGTTTTGGTGTTAAATGTTCAAAGTTTGACTTTGAACATTTTTGCTTTTTGTTGGTTGATTTTTCCAACCGTATAGAATTTTTCCAACTTCTTCGATTTTTTGAGCAAGTTCCACAAAATGATTCTCCTCAATTCCCTTTAACTCAAAAAGCACGTAAAGCATTGATTTTAAGCAGTCATTTTTTGCAATAGCTTTTGTAAGAATTACTGCCCTATCTTCTTGGATAGAAAATTGTGCCATTGAGACAAGTTCTATTAAATCTGAAAAAATACAATCAATCTTTACACCAAGTGAATATCTACGAATTTTGGGGATATGTCTAATAATATTATTCCAATATGTGTATGTGTCTATAATTTTCATTGTGACACCTGAAAATTTGTGTTGCGGGTTAATATTCATGGTATTATTCTACACAATGAAACAATTATTGCAAAATGAAATTCCTTCGTATAAAGAAATTTTTTCTTTTGCAAATCTTTTTTCTGCGTGGCGTGAATTTCAGAATGAAAAAAGAAAAAAGAAGGATGTTATGGAATTTGCCGAAAATATTATACATAACTTATCAGTTTTAGAGAATGATTTGTTGTCAGGAAGTTATTTGCATGGCGGATATTTTTATTTCAAAATAGCTGACCCAAAACCTCGTGATATACATAAAGCATTAGTGCGAGATAGAGTGGTTCATCGTGCGATTTATCGTGCACTTTATCCATATTTTGATAATAAGTTTATTTATGATTCATATTCCTGTCGATTAAAAAAGGGAACACATAAATCCATAAACAGATTCAGAGACTTTTCTCGAATTGTTGGAAAGAATAACACAAAGACTTGCTGGGTTTTAAAATGTGATATTAGAAAGTTTTTTGCAAGTATTGACCATGATATTTTAAAAAGAATTTTGGCTAAATACATTACTGATAAAGATACCCTTTGGCTTCTATCGCAAGTCATAGATAGTTTCTTAACCAAAGATGCTACAAACTCTGCCATGGCAGAGTTTGTAGCATCAGGAGAAAAAGGTTTACCTCTTGGTAATTTAACTAGTCAATTACTTGTGAACATTTATATGAATGAATTTGACCAATATGTTAAAAGAGAATTAAAAGTTAAATATTATATTAGATACGCAGACGATTTTGTTATTTTCTCGGGGGATAAAAAGTATTTAAAAAATACTATGGACCAAATGAAAAATTTTTTAGGAAAAGATTTAAAGTTAAATATGCACCCTGATAAAGTTTTTATTAAAGCTATCAATTCAGGTCTTGATTTCTTGGGCTGGGTGAATTTTTCAAAGCATAGAGTTTTAAGAACAGCAACCAAAAAACGAATGTTTAGGAAATTAAAAGAAAATAATTATAAAAAAGAGAGTCTGAATTCATATTTGGGGATGTTGTCGCATGGGAATGGGTATAAATTAGAATTAAAAATACACTAGGCAAAATGTGCTAGACAAGACCTAGTACATTTTCATCGCTCCTGATTCGGAAATTACAATTGATGAGAATCGAAAATAAAATTTCTACTAACTCTGTCAGCTGACGGACTTAGTAGAAAAGAAAAATATCTATTTAATTCTGGATTCTGGATAAACAATATCCCAAAGGGCGCTCGCTACATTGCGTGGTTTACCTACAAGAGGGAAATGATGCAGGTCTATAAAAGGAGCACTGTTACATTCAATAACACCGCACTTTGGTTGGTTTTTCCACGAAACTGAAACATCATCCATTATAAAATCTACTCCAATAAGAGGGTCGTTAAGTACTTCGGCTACTTTTTCTAGCATTATTTTATTATCAGGGTGAACAATGTCTGTCATATCTGTAATTCCACCACCGACAGCTCGACTCGTCTTTTGCCCAAGAGTAATTAATTCATCTTTTTTAGGGATTGTATCTTCTCTATGACCCCAGTGGGTTAATTCTTTTATAGCTTCATCATCTAATTTTAATTGATGAAAAATAGGACCAGCTCGAAGTGGATTTTTATTTTCAATTTCAATAAGTTCTTTTATATTATGAATTCCATCACCTTTCACATAGGCTGGTTCACGACGAAGCACCGCAATTAGTTTCTTACCAATAAGTGTCCCCCTAAAAACATACCCAGAAAGCTCCTCTTCTATCATTACCCAAGGAGAAAGTTGGCGGGCTTTTTTAAATGCTATTAAAAATTCTTGCTCATTACTTAAATGCGTTGTAGTATGGCGACTTCGTGAGCCCGAATGAGGTTTTGTGATAACTGGTTTATTTAAAGAATGAAAAATTTTCAAGGCTTTCTTTTTACAATGAGCTACTCCTCCATTTGCAACTTTTATTTGAGCTTTTTGAAAATGTTTTTTCATTTTACCTTTATCATCCATCCATTCTAATCCACGCGGGTTATATTTTGGGGGACGAGGGAGAACATCAAAAAATCTCCTATCTTCTTTATATTCTGAAACAAAAATATCATGACCAATTCCAAACAGACGAAACTCATACATTTTTATACCTCTCTTTATCGCTTCTTCCCAAAGGACACGAGTGTGCCCTCTATCATCTTCTTTGGGCTTGTATGTTATTTTCCCTAGTTTTAAAAAAGTTAAAGTTTTTGTTATTACTGGCCCCATCCAATCGAATGATGACTCAGGAATTATTCTACCCATTAAATTTGTCCAAGGTTCTAGTATAGCTTCCAGTAATACAGAAAAATAAATAAGGTGATGATTAACCTGGCTTCCTCCACAATCTGGGCAATATTTTTTTGGTTTTCTCATCTTTATATAATAGCATGAAAATTTTTTATTAAAAATTTTCATGCACTATTAGTGTGCCACAGCAAAACCGATAACTTTTTTTGCGCCAGCTTTTTTAAGAATTTTTATTATTTCATTAATTGTTCCACCAGTTGTAGTAACATCATCTATTATGATTATAGTTCTTCCTTTTATTATTTCTTTATTTTTTACTTCAAACACCCCGCGAATATTTTCTAGCCGTCTTTTTCTACTTGTAATTTTTGCTTGAGGTAGGGTATCTATTTTTTTAATAACAAGATTATTTTTTAATTCAAAAACTCCTGCATTGGTAGAAGTGCAGAATCCTTTAGCAATCGCGAGAGCCTGGTTATATCCTCTTTTTTTCCTCTTTTTATTTGAAATTGGAACAGGAATTACATAGATAGAACGACCAGAAACACTGATTTTTATATCCGAAATATCTTCAATTAAAAATTCATACAATAATTGTCCAAGTTTTTCTCCAAGATAACGTTTGTGGTGATATTTTAATTCCCAAATAGCTTTTTTCATTAAAACATCTCTATAATCAAAAACCGCTAAAATATTTTCATCAGTTTCTCTTTCGGCTAAGTGTATTTTTTGGATACAATTATCACATAATATTTCACTTTTTATCTGACAACCAAGACATTTTGTTGGGAACAATATATCTAGTAAAAAATTCCTAATTATCTTGAAATATAAATAGATTCTCATTTTCTTATTTTACAATAGATATGTTATAATAGATACTGATAAAACTGATTGAATATGATGGATAATTCATTTAAAAAAATAATTTCTGAAGGGCTCGCAAGTCTATCAAGTGTTTTTAATTCTGATAAATCTAATAAACAGGCACTTGGTATAGATATCGGTTCTTCGGCAATAAAAGTTGTTCAACTCAAAAAGAAAAATGGTAAAGCCATACTTGAAACATATGGTGTTCTTTCTTTGGGTCCTTATGGTAATACAGAAGTAGGAACAGTTACAAATTTATCGACAGAAGACATTTCTCGGGCGTTACTTGATGTAATAAAAGAAGCAAATGTTACTACAAAACAAGCTGTTATCTCTATCCCGTCATTATCAAGTTTGATTTTTACTATCTCACTGCCGAGTAAAATAGAGGAAAGTCAATTATCAAAAATTGTTCCAATAGAAGCTCGTAAATATATTCCTGTTCCGATCGGAGAAGTTACTCTTGATTGGTTTATAATTCCAGAAGAAGCCGAGTCCACCGAAGAAAATGATTCTAACAAAAATAATGTTCAAACAAAAATGGAAATTTTAGTTGTGGCAATTCATAACGATACTTTATCAAAATATCAAGACATCTTAAAAAAGACGGAATTGCAATCCGATTTTTTTGAAATGGAAATTTTTAGCAATATTCGCTCATCATTTAATCGCGACCTAGCCCCAGTCCTTTTGATTGATTTTGGAGCTTCCAAAACCAAGGCATCCATTGTTGAAGCTGGTGTTGTCCGAGTATTTCACGTTGTTAATCGAGGGTCACAAGACATTAGTAGAAATATATCTCAATCCCTCAGTATTACATTTAAAGAAGCGGAAAAATTAAAAAGGGAAGTTGGGCTAGATGCCAAAATTGACCCGAAAGTGGAAAATATAGCTCGTTTATCTGTGGACTATATCTTTTCTGATGTGAATAGTGTTGTGCTTGCATACGAGAAGAAGTATAATAAGAATATCAGCAAAGTTGTTTTAGTTGGAGGGGGTTCTTTGCTCAAGGGGTTACTAGATAAAGCAAAAGAGAATTTCCAGACAGAAGTTGTCTATAGTAATCCATTTGGAAAGACGGAAGCACCAGCTTTTCTAGGGACTATTTTAGAGAACAGTGGTCCCGAGTTTGCGGTAGCGGTGGGTCTTGCCCTTCGTCAGTTATCATAATCTGGTAGGTGATTTTGCTAAATCAAATATATAATTATGGAAAATACATTTCAAACATCTTTTATTCCCAAGAAGCCAATAACTTCTAACGTATCGGATAAAACTCCTAAAAGTTTTTTGTCAATTATTGCAATTTTCTTATTAATAATTTCTGTCTTGGGGTCATTGGGGCTGTTTTTTTATAAAAATTATTTAACAAAACACAAAGATTCATTGTCTTCTTCACTTGCAGTTGTTCGTGATACTTTTGAAAAAAACACTATTGATGAATTAAGTTTATTTAACGAGCGGACTGAGACGGCGAAACAAATTTTAAATAGTCACATTGTTTTATCTCCGATGTTTTCCTTATTGGGGCAGATTACTATTCCATCGGTTCAATACACAAGCTTTAGTCAAGAGACAAATGACAGTGGTTTTCTTGTGAAAATAGTAGGGTTGGCTCGTGACTATCGGTCTATTGCTCTCCAGTCAGATGCTTTTAATACTCCAAAGGGTCAATCTTTTAAAAATGTTATATTTTCTAATTTAACAAAAGATAAAAATAATAATATTAGTTTCAATCTTGAGTTTAATGTCGACCCGTCTCTTCTTTCTTATGAAAAGAGTAGTTTATTGAGTAAAGTTCAATTACAATAATTTTATGCGATTAATTCTTCCAATTTTATTTATAGTAGTAGCTGTGGCATTGTTTTTTTCAGTTGTAAAACCCCTTTATGGTGATGTTAAACAATTAAAAAAAGAAGTATCTACTTATAATATTGCTTTAAATAATTCTACCGAATTACAAAAAACGAGGGACTCACTAGTAGATATTTATAAAAACATAAAAATAGAAGACAAAGTTCGACTGGAGCATTTTTTACCTAGTACTATTAACAATATTGAGCTAATTCTTGAAATTGAAAAGATAGCCAATTTACACGGTTTGCCCATTAAAAATATTCGATTTGAATCAATGGACCCAGTAAATAAAGATGGAGCAAGTACAGAAAAAACAGACGAAGCAACTGTTACTGCAGAAGATAACCCATCAGATTATCTTCCGTATGGAGTTTTCCCTATAGAGTTTGTTGTAGAGGGTAGATATGATACCTTCTTGTTATTTTTGAATGACTTGGAACACAATTTACGTTTAGTAGATATAAAATCAGTTTCTTTCACAGTTCCATCACCAGTTACTAGTCCAACTGATAAAACCAATACAAATATTTATAGTTATACATTAAAAGTTGAAACATATTGGCTTAAATAATATGAAAACAAAATACGGCAAATTTTTAATAGTATCTACAATTTTTATCCTCGTCGGTGGAGTATATTTGTATTTTTCTAAAAATTTAAATTCTGAAAATATAGTGCCTATCGCTTATGGTAGTGATTTATCATCATCTAGTGGAGCTGATTCATCGGTGACTACTTCATTTATCGGGAATGATATAGAATCCGATATTTCATTTTTGACAACTTTGGTTTCTCTAAAATCAATAAATATAGATATTACATTATTCTCTAATAAATCTTTTAATGCCCTTGTTAACAATGCTGTAAAAATAGAACCAGTTATTCCGGGAAGACAAAATCCTTTTGCCCCAATAGATAGCATAAATAATGGTAGTGTTGTTCCTGTCTCAAATATTGTTACAGAACAACCAACAGAGATTACAGATAAGACCGCCACATTGAATGGGACAGTAAATATAGCAAGTGGTGTAACTGATACTTATTTTAAATATGGCACGACAGAGAATTTAGGGACAGTCACAACAATAGTTAAACAATCACTTGTTGGAACATTTATTAAAAATGTTTTGGGGCTAACCCCTAAAACAACCTATTTCTTTAAAGCATGTGCAAAGGTTAATAACATAGAGCTTTGTGGAGATATAGTTTCATTTACGACAAATTAATTCATGATACTTTTAGAAGAACTTGTAAAACATGGTGTTCTAAAAGAAGGTCAGATACCTGAAGTTGTTAAAATTGCCAACGAAAAATATGATGGCAATATAGACCAGGCACTGCTTTCTTTTGACATAGATGAAGAAAAAATTCTTGAAATAAAAGGAGATATTTTTGGTGTGCCGATTAAAAAAGTTGACCCAAGAAATGTTGACCCAGCGATTTTGCGATTAATCCCAGTTGATGCTGCTAAAATTTATCACTTTATTCCGATTAATCTAACAGATAATTTTTTGGAAGTTGGTATAGTTGACCCAGAAAATATTCAAGCGGTGGATGCTCTGACTTTTATTACAACAAAATTAAATAAACCATTTAAGTTATTTTTGATTTCTACTTCTGTTTATAATAAGTTAATAGAGATGTATGAAGGGACGACTAGTGGTGAAGTTGACCAAGCCCTAAGCGAGCTTGATTCTGAATTTGCCGATTACAATGATAGTGGTGTCATTATAGAGACAAATATAAAAGCACAAGATAATCTCAAAACAGGTGATGAAAAAATAGTTGAAGAAGCTCCAATTGTAAAAATAGTTGCTGTTATACTTCGGAATGCGACAGAAGGACTTGCTTCTGATATTCATATTGAAAATACAGGAGATAGGGTAAAAGTTCGTTTTCGTGTTGATGGTATTTTACACACATCTCTTACATTGCCACTTTCCGTTTATAATGGAGTGATTGCTCGTATTAAAATTCTTGCTCGTCTCCGGTTAGATGAAAAACGCAAACCGCAAGATGGAGGTTTTTCGGCGAGAATCGAAGGCCACAAAATAGATTTTCGTGTCTCAACAATGCCGGCTTACTATGGAGAAAAGATTGTGATGCGTATTTTGGATGCACAAAGAGGTATTCAAAAACTTGATGACCTTGGTTTATCGAAAGAAAATTTAATTCTTATCCGAGATGCACTATCTCGACCATATGGGCTATTACTTATTACTGGCCCTACTGGTTCTGGAAAAACAACGACTCTGTATTCAATGTTAAATGAACTTGATAAAGAAGATAAAAATATTGTTTCTTTGGAAGACCCAGTTGAATATAAAATTGATGGAGTTAATCAGTCTCAAATTATGCCTGAAATTGGTTACACTTTTGCTTCTGGATTACGTTCTATTTTACGTCAAGACCCAAACATTATTTTAGTCGGAGAGATACGTGACAAAGAGACAGCCGAGCTAGCCATTCAAGCCGCTCTTACGGGGCACTTGGTTCTCTCAACTCTTCACACCAATAATTCTGTCGGGGCAATTCCTCGTCTTATCGATATGGGGATAGACCCTTATCTTATTGCTCCTACTTTGATTCTTTGTATGGCTCAACGTCTAGCTCGCAGAATTCATCCAAATTCAAAACATGAAATTCCTATTGATGCAGCAACTAAATTAATGCTTGATAAACAATTCACAGACCTTCCAGCAGAATTCAAATCAAAATTAAATATAGGTGATACAATATATGAAGCTGTTCCATCTGCCGAGTGTGCTTCTGGGCTAAAAGGGAGAATATCCCTATTTGAAATGTTTAAAATAGATAAAGAAATGCAAAGTATAATCCTCAAACATCCAGTAGAACAAGATATATACAAGCTTGCTAGGTCAAGAGGGATGTTGACTCTTCGTGAAGATGCTATTATTAAAAGCATAAGGGGGGATATCCCAATGCAGGAAATTTATAACTTTTAAAATATTAATAATTGTATTATAATATAGATATATGGAAACAGAACCTAAAAAAATTTTAATTGTAGATGATGATAGTTTTCTTCTTGATATGTATGCATTAAAATTTAGTAAATCAAATTTTAATGTCTCAACTGCCCTTGGCCCAGAGCTTGCCCTTCTAAAACTTCAACAAGGACTTGTGCCTGACTTAATTATTTTAGATATTATGATGCCAGTGATGGATGGTTTTGAACTTTTGGAAAAAATTAGAGAAGAAAAGATAGCCCCAAATTCTATTATTGTTTTTCTTTCAAACCGAGGACAACAGACCGATGTAGCACGGTCAGAAGCTCTTGGCGCTTCTGGTTATATAGTCAAGGCCTCCAGCACTCCAAGTGAGGTTGTAGATAAAGTAGTTAAAATAATTAACGACGCAAATAAAAAATAATATTATGGATCCCGTTAGAAGCCGCGATCGCAATTTAAGTAAAAAATAAAAAAATGAAATCAAATTTTGAAAAAATTAACAGATTAACATATCAGGTGCGCGAGTTGATCGCGCTCTGCTTCTAAACGGGATGGATTATAAAAAATTTTTAGATGATTTACTTGAAAATCTAATAAATGAAGATGGTTCAGATTTGCATATGGGGGTCGGACGAAGGCCAGCCATAAGAGTCAACGGTCAACTTATTTTTCTTGTAAACAATAATGTGATGACAGAAGCAGATGTGCTAGGAGTTTTAGAAGCACTTATTGGAGAAGAAAGGGTCAAGAAATTTCAAGATGATAAAGATGTGGACTTCTCTAGTAATTTTAAAAATGGCCAAGTTCAATTGCGGGGGAATGCTTTTTTCCAACGAGGGCTTGCCTGTATTGCTCTCCGTTTGATTCCTAAAGCAAAATCTTTTGAAGAGTTAAATCTACCAATTATTCTTAAAGATTTTGCGATGAAAAAACAAGGATTTTTTCTTGTGGTTGGTCCAGTCGGGCAAGGTAAATCAACAACTCTCTCGACTATGGTCAATATGATAAATAAAGAAACTGCTTCTCATATTATGACCATAGAAGACCCGATAGAGTTTATTTATCAACCAGATAAATCAATTATTGACCAGAGAGAAATTGGCATAGATACGGGTGATTTTCTTAAAGCTCTCAAATCAACTTTCCGCGAGGATGCCAATGTTATTCTTATCGGTGAGATGCGTGACCCCGATACTATTTCTGCTGCTGTTACAGCTGCTGAGACAGGGCACTTGGTTCTCTCAACTCTTCACACCAATAATGCTTCCCAGACCATTGACCGCATAATTGACTCATTTCCAGCCGAACAACAAGGGCAGATTCGTTTGCAATTGGCATCAAGTTTGCTTGGAATATTCTCGCAACGTTTGATTCCTCGCATAACTGGCGGGCGTATTCCATCTTATGAACTTCTTATAAACAATAAAGCCATTGCCAATCTTATTCGTGAAAAAAGAACTCACGAGATAGATGTTGTTATCGAGACCTCTTCACACGAAGGAATGGTAGATATGAATAGATGTCTGATTGACCTTGTGCAAAGAGGAGAGATAAGCCTAGAAAGCGCTTATGAATTTTCTATTAATCCCAAGACATTGGAACAAATGTTTTAATTATGTTATTTAATTATAAAGCAATCACAAGTACTGGAGAAGATAAAGTTGGAACTGTTGATGCTAGTTCCAAGGATTTGGCTATTACCGCTCTTCAACGTAGAAGTTTATTTGTTTCTTCTATCACAGAAGACAAAGGAAAGAAAGGTATATTTGATATCAAATTATTCGGCCAAACAGGAATAAAAATGAAAGATATCGTGATTATGTCACGACAGATGTCTACTCTTTTTGAATCACAAGTTTCGGCTCTAAAGGCTTTTACTTTGCTTGCTGAAAATAGTGAGAACAAGGCATTGGTTGTGGTCTTAAACACGGTTTCAGAAGATATTAAATCGGGGGTTTCTATTTCTGGGGCTTTATCAAAACACAAAGAAGTTTTTTCTGATTTCTATGTCAATATGATTAGAGCTGGGGAAGAGACAGGTAAATTAACTCAGACATTTTCCTACTTGGCCGATTACCTTGACCGTCAATACCAACTCACTTCCAAGACCAAAAATGCTCTTATCTACCCAGCCTTTGTTATTGGTATTTTTTTTCTTGTGATGTGTATGATGTTTGTTTTTATTATTCCTAAACTAGCGTTGATTATTCGCGAGTCAACTATGGATATACCATTTTTTACACAATTGATAATGAAAATGAGTGATATTTTTGTTAAATATGGAGTTTTTATTTTAATAGCCGTTGTAATTTTTGTTGTCTTTCTTATTAAGTATTCAAGAAGTCCATCTGGGAAATTATATCTTGACCGACTAAAGATTACCACTCCAGTTTTCAGAACTATATACACCAAACTTTATCTTTCAAGAATTTCCGACAATATGGACACAATGCTCTCCTCTGGTATTCCAATCGTTCGCTCTATAGAGCTTACGAGCGCGGTGGTGGGGAATCGAGTATTTGAAAATATTTTAAAAGATGTTTCAGAATCGGTTAAAGGAGGGAGCTCTTTGTCAGATGCTTTTTCTAAACATAAAGAGGTTCCAGCCATAATGCCGGGGATGATAAAAGTTGGGGAAGAAACAGGGTCATTAGGGAATATTTTAAAGACATTAGGGCGTTTCTATTCTCGTGAAGTCAATGAAGCTGTGGATACTCTTGTCGGCTTGATAGAGCCAGTGATGATTGTCATTTTGGGTCTGGGAGTAGGTATTTTGCTATCAGCAGTCTTGATGCCGATTTACAACATAGCCGGCGGAATCTAAAAAAGAATTTGCACAAAAGATACTTTTTGATATACTTGGCGTATGAAAAAAACTTCATTTAAAATTGGTCTTCCGATTACTATATTTAAAGAAGGAAAAAGCTATGTAGCATATAGTCCAACACTTGACCTTTCTACTTCGGCTTCTACCTATGAAAAAGCGCAGAGTCGTTTTTTAGATGTGACTAAATTATTTCTCGAAGAATTAGTTGAAATGGGGACATTAGATACAGTATTAATGGGTTTGGGTTGGCAGAAGATAAAAACCAAATTGAAAATTTTTAAACTAACTAGTTCGGCTTCCAATTATCCTCTTCAAATTCTTAATTCTTAATTCTTAATTCTTAATTCTTAATTCTTAATTCTTAATTCTTAATTCTTAATTCTTAATTCTTAATTCTTTACCTAGGTTATCCACAGCCCGCCTCTAGCGATGTTTTAAAGTTAATTTTATGATATAATAGTATTATTAAAAATAAGGTCGTGTTTCTTATTAAAAATTATTAGAAATTTCCGCCCAGTGCGGACCCGCATAAAGCGGAAAATATTATGCAAAAAAATAAAGGTTTTACATTAATCGAATTGTTGGTTGTTATTGCAATCATTGGTATTTTAGCGTCAGTTGTTTTAGTTTCCTTGAGTTCAGCTCGTCTTAAAGCGCAAAGAGCTTCTGCTCTTGCTACTATGTCCAGTATTATGCCAGAGCTTGTAGTTTGTAATGATGATGGGGGGGTTCCAAATGTAAAGGTTACCACTGCTGCTCAACTCGCTGTCGGAGTTCCAGCTGAAGGTCAACTTATCTGTATCACGCCTGCTACTGCTGGTGCTTCTGGTGCTGCTGTGGCAATGGGTGGTCACACTGCAACTTGGCCAGACCTTACAGGGGTATCAAGTTTTGCAGCAAGCGCCAATGCTCCTACCGCGACAACATGGGCTGATTGGACTGGTGTTACTAATCCATTCACATACAACGCGACAGTTACAGGCACTACAGCCATCTCTTGTAACACGAACACAGGAGTTTGTAGTTAGTTTATTGTTTTATAGTTTAGAAAACAAAAACTACCCTATTGGGTAGTTTTTGTTTGGTTTATATATATTTCAAAAAATATGAACATTTTTTTAGCTATTGATAAATATTTGTAGTATAATTACTTTATATAAAGATAGTTGTATTTATTATTTATTATTATGAAAAAAAATAAAGGGCCTGCCTCGCCGAGTCAAGGCGGGTTCACATTAATCGAATTATTAGTCGTTATCGCAATCATTGGTATTTTGGCTTCAATTGTTTTAGTGGTATTAGATAATTCTCGTGGTAAGAGTAGAGATGCAAAAGTAAAAGCATATCTGGCTCAAGTTAAATCTATTGCAGAAGTTCTCTATACAGGGACAATATATGAGAACGATTTTGTTACACCCTCTACTGGCATCGATTGCACACAAGTATCAGGAGTAAATGATGAATTATTTGCGCTGGATACTGATATAAGAAAATTAAACAACACAACAGATTGTTCTTCTGCAACAAATACTCCTAATCGTCTAATAATTCAAAAAGGATATGGTGGGATTCCTATTCCTATTCTGAAGAAAAATTATCGTGCTTTTATAAAACTACCATCAAAAAGTAATGACACAGTTTGGTGTGTAGACAGTTCTACAGGAGTATCAAGGGAAATCGTGGTTACTGATCTTATTTTTAACATGGAAAGTTCGGGTGTTACTCCTATATGTGATAATTTAGATTGATTTATTTTTTATAGAGATAAAGAGTTCTTTCTCTTATAAAAGACAAATTATTAATATTTTGAACAATTTTATTATTATGAAAAAAAATAAAGGACCTGCCTCGCCGAGTCAAGACGGACCTGCCTCGACGCAAGGCGGGTTCACATTAATAGAGCTTTTGGTTGTTATCGCAATTATTGGAATATTGTCGGCGATTGTTTATGCTTCTTTGAGCTCAGCTAAATTGAAATCCAAAGATTCGGCGGTTAAGACACAAATGTCTAGTATGAGAGTTCAAGCAGAAATTTACTATGACTTAAATGGCAATAAATATACTGGTCTATGCACGGCGACTTCGGCACTGCGTGGTTTTGGTGGGGTTGCCCCGGGATTACTTTTAGATACCAAAAATGCTACAGGTATTCCATCTTCAATAACCACAATAGCAGATCCTAATGGGAATTTGGCAGGTGGTTGGGATAAAGTAACGTGTCACGACACTTCTATTGGCTGGGCGGTGGAAGCTCCAACCTCAAAAAGTATTTCGGGAACATCGTCAATGTATTGCGTAGATAGTACAAAAGCAGTTGAAGAAAAAGCGAACAACCTTGCAGGTGGAGCGGTAGCGTGTCAATAATTTTATTCTAACGATAAAAGAATTTAAAGTTTTTGCTCAATGTATTCTTTGAAATTAAGAATATAATCCTTTTCATCTTGTTTAATAAGAAAAGGAAGAACATCTGTAGTTAATTCTTTAAAATTCAAATTTACACAAAAATCTAAAAGAGTCTTTTTGAGTTGGGTTTTGTTTTCTATTTTTAGTTTTTGTTTTAAATAATCAAAATTAAAGTCAGTTAGTCCCATTAAATAAACCGAGTCATAAAAATCACGTCCTTTTGTTCTTTTTCTTTCCAGTAAGGCAACAATTTTTTGGGATAGAATGATATCTATAGGGGTAGTTTTGATATTTCTGAAGACATCAAACTTTTGAAGAAGTATTGTTTTAGGTGTGTATATAAAATTATGTGGCATTGTATCTATCTGGATCATTAATTTTTCGTCACTATATGGGGAAAGCATATTTTGAAATAGTATATTAGAGATTTTAATGTAACATCTAAATGCACCTTTAAAAACATTTCTAATTTCTACTTCATATCCTTCTAGAGAAAGTTCTTTCTGTATCTTGAGAGACATTTCTTCAAATTCTTTTTTTGTTAGATTAAAATTGTCGAAATCAAGATCTTCGGAAAATCTTCTGCCACCATAGCATATTTTAATTGCGGTTCCTCCGAGAAAAGATATTTTTTCTCCGAAATTACTTTTAAAAAGTATATCAAGTATTTTGTATTGTAAATACTCTCGAAGAATACTTTTATTAAAACCTTCTGGGTAAGAGTAATTTTTTTTTATTTCCAGTAAACTAATCATTGTTTTTTATATATTTTTTTAAGGTAGCGACCTTTTTGTTTAGCACTTGGGAATTAAATATTTTCAAATAAGAATCTAATTTTGTATTATCGATTTTTTCTTTATAGAGGTCAGGGTTTATTCTTAAACTTGAGATATCTTCAATGTTTTTTATATCTGTTCTTAAATATAATAGATCGAGTAATGCCTTTTCTGGTTCAGCTATTTTAAATTTCGAATTCCCTTGTCCTTCTATGGTGTATCCAAAAAATAAGTTCTCTTTTATTGAATGATAACTAAAATTACCAATTGGACTTTTGATTGCTGATGTTTTTTTTGTGCTAATGCTAGTGTATAGAAAAACTGCTTCAGGGATTAAAGAATGATATTGAAGAGCATATTCAATACTAAGGTATGAAGGCTCTCTTAATTTGTTTGCTATCAAACAAAGGTCATTATCATTAAACTTTTTGTTGGAAAAAATATAAAATCCCCTCATTATTTTTATTATTTTTTTTGTTTTTTGCCACTCATAAAGACGTCTAGAATTAAAGTCGGGAAAGACAATTTTTATGTTGTCTAAATCTATTATGGTGTAATCTTTGAATTTTTCTAAAAAATCTATATATTTCATATATACGTTATTTTTAACTAAAAACTGAAATCATTATACTATTTTGGGTAATAAATTGCAATATATGGGTCTTTTATTTTGCATATGTTATAATGCAATTATGTCTTTAATTATCTTTGTTTTTATTTTTTTATTGGGAACTATTATTGGAAGTTTTTTGAATGTTGTTATTTATCGATTTAATACTGGCAAGACAATAATCTCGGGCAGGTCTATTTGTATGACCTGTAATCATAATCTGAGATGGTATGAGTTAATCCCAGTCCTTAGTTTCTTGATTCAGTCGGGCAAATGTCGTCGTTGCGCTAGCCGTATTTCTCATCAATATCCACTTGTTGAGTTGGGGACAGGTTTAGTTTTTGCTCTTATCGCTTTTAAATTTTTACCTATTCTTTATATTTCCTATTGGTCATATATATTTTTTGTTGTTTTCTTTGTTTTTATTTTTTCACTTCTGATTGTTATTTCGGTTTATGATTTACGTCACAAAATTATTCCTGATAAATTGGTCTATGTTTTCATCTTTATTTCTTTTCTTTCTATTTTCATAAATTTTTCTCCAATTGGAACTTTTTTTACTCTTCCAACCTTATCTAATTTAATTGCTGGACCTTTAATCGCTTTACCCTTTGTTCTTCTTTGGTTTTTTTCCAAAGGGCGACTTATGGGTCTCGGTGATGGTAAATTAATTCTTGGTATTGGCTGGATGCTTGGGTTATCATCGGGTTTATGTGCTGTCATACTGTCTTTTTGGATAGGAACAATTGTTAGTCTTTTGTTAATGCTTTTGTCTAAAAACAGAAAAATAAATATGAAAACAGAAATTCCTTTTGGGCCATTTCTTATAATTAGTACCCTTATAACTTTCTTGTTTAATATAAATATTTTTTCTTTGATTAATATATTTAATATAAAGTAAAATCTATGTTTAAATATTTTTATAAAAATAAATACAATTCTGGAGTAACTCTCGTCGAGCTAATGGTCGTCATTGTTATTTTTGTAATTATATCTGGAGTTGTTATTTTTAATTATGGTCAATTTCGTTCATCATCTTCTATACAGAATTTAGCAGATGATATAGCCCTATCTATCCGTAAAGCTCAAAGTTATGCAATTGGTGTTCGTGGTTCGGGTAGCATTTTTGATATTGGTTATGGAGTCCATTTTACATTAAATTCCGAAACAGAATTTTTTTATGGGTCAAACAAATTATTTATTTTATTTGCAGATGTGGAAAAAAATGATACATATGATTATAATGGTAAAAGTGAATGTGAAGAACCCACTAAAAAAAACGAATGCCTTGAAGCTCTGTCTATTACATCTGCAGATAAAATATCAGCAATTATTCTTTATGATGGAGAAAATAAGGTAGTACTTGATGGAAAAGATACAGTTGATATTGTTTTTAATCGCCCCAATCCAGAACCAATTTTTTGCTATAGGAAAGATAGTTCTGGTGGCGGAACACCTATAGATAAAGGAAAAGGGAAAGGGAAAGGAGGGGTAACTGTTTCTAGCTCTTGCAGTCAAACAGTTTTTTCTCATATAGGAATTACAATTTCAAATATTAGTGATTCTAGTGTTTTTAAAACAATAACTATTTGGAATAATGGGCAAATTAGTGTTTCTTAATATTATTAATGAAAATAAAAAAACAAAAAAGAAATAGGTGGCCTATCTCGCCGAGTCAAGGCGGACCTGCCTCGCCGAGTCAAGGCGGGCTTGTCTCGCCGAAGCTTCAAAGAAGCGAAGGCGGATTCACGCTCGTTGAATTAATGGTGGCAACTTTTATTTTTATGATGATTATGCTGGCATCAATGGGAGCTCTTCTTGTCACAATAGATTCGGCTAGAAATGCTAGAGGGTTAAGAACGGCTATGGATAATGTTAATTTTGCAATGGAAAGTATGACGCGCTCAATTCGTATGGGAACAAATTATCATTGTGTAGCAGGAGAAGATGGTATAAATATGACCGATGAACCACCTTATGAAACTCGTGATTGTTCTTTTTCTGAGCCCGGTACTTTTGTCGCTTTTATTCCACAAAAAACACTTAATAATAATCGAATTGGTTATAAATTACACGATAGAAAGAATGGCTCTTATTCATTACAACGTTGTGAAGGGACTTCTTGTGTTGATGTTGTTGCCCCTGAAGTTAATATAGAAAAATTAAATTTTGTTGTAAGAGGTTCTGGCTCGAATGACGAAGAACAAGCAAGTGTTTATATAATAATGAAAGGAGAAGTTGATGTAAAAGGAAATAAAACGCCATTTGCTATTCAAACAATGGCTTCACAAAGGAATTTCTAATAAATATGGAAATAATTAAAAAACAAAAAAACAAGGGATTTACTTTAATAGAAGCATTATTTGCTGTCTTTATTTTGACTTTTTCTATTACTACTTTTATGGGTGTTGTTGCTAGTAGTTTATTTTCTGCTAGATATGCCAGAGATGAAATTACAGCGAATTATCTTTTACAAGAAGCAGTTGATTACATTAGAAATGACCGTGATACTAATGTTTTTTTTAAGAGTGGAACACAGAAAGAAAATTGGGAACTTTTTATTAAAAAATATGAGAATGGTGGTTGTTCATTAAATGAGGAATCTCCGTTTGGATGTTATATAGATGTACTAGAAGAAAATCCACTAAAATGTGAATATGAAGATAGTTGTTACTTATATTATAATGATAACCCCGATATTAAACAAAGAGAAGTTTTTTATAGTCATAATTCTGATAAAGGAGCAATAACTGATTTTCAGAGAAGAATATTTATAAATAGAAATATTCTAAATCCAGATGATGAAATTGATGTAGAGGTTATGGTATTGTGGAAAAATGGAGAGATATCTAAGTCAAAGTCGTTGAAAACTAGTCTATTAAGATGGCAATAATATGCAAAAAATTTTTACAAAAATAAAAAACCAAAAAGGATATGCAATTCTTTTTACTGTTATAATAATAGGAGCAATTTCAGCGCTCACCGCTGGATTAACAAACACTGTTTATAAACAACTCATTCTTTCTTCTTTAGTAAAAAATTCACAGTCAGCATTTTATCAAGCAGATACTGCAGGGGGTTGTGCTCTTTATGCTGATTTAATGATAAGTCCTGAAATGTTTCAAAATGAAGGAAAATGGTCTTGTGGTGGATATACTCTAATGATACATCCTAAAGAAGAAGGTGAATTGGGTATTGGTAGTTATGATTTAGTACCAGAAAATGAAGATTCTATCGACCCTTGTTTTAGAATAAGTGTTACAAAAACTTTAATTGGGTCAACAGAAGATTCTGAAACAAAAATAATAGCTCAAGGTTATAATATTTGCAATAAAAGTAATCCAAGAGTAGTTGAGCGTGAAATTGAAATTAATTATTGATTTATTTTACTTGTCCCGTTAGAAAATTAGCGGAACAATGGATTAACAGTTGAATTTTATTATTTAATTTTCTAATGGAATGAGTGATTCTAAAATAAAAAAAAGGGCTAGCCTTACGGTAGCTAAGCGGGTTAAAAAACTTCGTGAAGAAATTGCTCGATTGCGATTTCAGTATCACGTTGAAGATGCTTCTAATGTAACTGACGATATTTATGATTCTTTGAATCAAGAACTTAAATTAATTCTCAAAGATTATCCAGAATTCATAGACCCAAACGCTCCAGAAAACAGAGTCGGAGGTAAACCACTCGATAAATTTAAAAAAGTAAAACACGAAGTTCGGATGCTCTCAATCAATGATGCTTTTTCTTTCCCCGAGGTGACCGATTGGGAAACCCGCATTTCTAAAATTATAGAAATTTCTGGAAGTCCGACTTCCAGAAATTATTTTTGTGAATTGAAATTAGATGGCTTATCTGCTTCGCTTATTTATAAAGATGGTGTTTTTGTAGAGGGGTCCACAAGAGGGGATGGATTTATCGGTGAAGATGTTACAGAAAATTTAAAAATGATTAATACAATCCCCCTTAAGCTTAAATCACCTTATCCACCATACCTTGAAGTTCGAGGTGAAGTGGTAATGTCAAAAAGAGCATTAGTTATTTTAAATAAAAAACAAGAAAAAGAAAATAAAGCACTTTTTGCAAATACTAGAAATGTGGCAGCCGGAAGTTTACGACAGCTTGACCCCAACATTGTCAAAGAACGTAATTTGGATTTTTTTGCTTGGGACTTAATTCAATTAAGAATTAAAAATGAAGAATTAAAAATTAAGAATCATTCTGATAAACACGATTTATTGAGAAAGCTTGGGTTTCAAGTTGCTCCACATGAAAAAAAAGCGAAAAACTTGGATGAAGTTTTTGTTTTTATTAAAGAGATAGAAAAAATTCGCCCAAAACTACCATATGGAACAGATGGTGTTGTCATTTCGATTGACGAACTTGAATTACAAGAAACTCTTGGGATTGTCGGCAAGGCTCCACGATACATTGTAGCTTATAAATATCAAGCAGAACGAGCAACAGCAATGGTAAATGATATTTCAGTTAATGTTGGACGAACTGGAGTGCTAACTCCGATAGCACATTTTAATCCAACATTAGTCGCTGGCTCGATTATTTCAAAAGCAACACTTCATAACATTGACCAGATAAATCGTTTAGATATTCGAATTGGTGATACGGTTGTTATTCAAAAAGCTGGAGATGTTATTCCGGAAGTTGTCCAAGTTCTTATCAATATGCGAACGGGTAAAGAAAAAAAATTTAAAATGCCAAGTGTTTGCCCAGTTTGCAAAGCTATAGTGGAAAAGAAGGTTGTTGGGCAGAGAGAAAGTCCTATCGAAAATGGTCTGGCACCTCTCCTCCCTCGTCCGAGGACCTTTTCGAGAGGAGCTTTCTCTATGCCCAACTCTGTAACCTCTGTGGCTTTTTATTGCACAAATAAAAATTGTCCAGCTATGAATAGACGAGGCATGCAACATTTTGTAAATATTTTTGAAATTTATGAAGTTGGTCCAAAGATTTTAGATAGATTAAAAGATGAAGGGTTAATAAGTGATTCAGCAGATTTATTTACTTTGGAAAAAGCTGACCTTTCTGGGCTTGAACGTTTTGGAGAAAAATCAGCCGACAATATTATTTCCTCTATAGAATCGCATAAAAAAATTCCTCTTTGGCGATTTATATATGCACTCGGCATAATTCATGTTGGAGAACAAACGGCTCAAGACCTAGTCAATCATTTTGGCTCGCTTACAAAATTATCAAAAGCAAGTGTTACTGAGATTAATAATATTGAAAATATTGGACCAGTTGTTTCGCAAAGTATTTTTGAATTTTTTAGAAACAGTGCAAATCTTGGTTTTATGGATAAACTTTTTTCAAATGGAGTGAATGTCTATCACGAAAAGGCAAAAAATAAAAAATTCTCTGGCAAATCTTTTGTCCTAACAGGCACACTTTCAACAATGTCTCGTGAGGAGGCCAAGAAAAAAATTATCGAAAATGGGGGAAGTGTTTCCTCTTCTGTATCACTAAATACTAGCTATCTTGTAGCTGGAGAAAATCCGGGAAGTAAATACACTGATGCACAAAAGCTCGGAATTAAAATTATCTCGGAAGATGAGTTTTTGAGATTGTTTTAAATGTATCAGCCAGGTTATAAAATAGCTCTTCCCAGAGGGTACCAAAATTTCTTACTAGAAATTTTCTCCGTTTTTGCGCCGTCGCGCTCAAAAGCCCCTCTGATAAGACTATTTTATAACCTGGCTGAGTTTCTAATTTTAAAAAGCTTTAAAATATGCTATTCTATGCTTATGACATTGGAAGAAATTAAAAAACTAGCAAATCTTGCTCGAATAGATATGACAGAAAGTGAAATGAAAGAAATCGCTAAAGATTTTGATGCTATTTTATCGTATGTAGGCCAAGTCCAAGAAGTGTCAAAGCTGACCTCCGCTAGGCAACTTGCCCATCCGACAGGCGGGGGACTAGCGGAGAAAAAGCCAGAGGATTACTCTCTTTGCAATGTAATGAGAGAAGATGTCGTAACTAATAAAAGAGGAGAATATTCTGAAAAAATTATAGCTGAAATGCCAGACACCCAAGATGGATATTTGAAAGTTAAACAAATTCTTTAGTTAGTGAATAGCGAATAGAGTAAGGCGAACAGTGAGAAAATAAGAAAGAATAAAAAATGCAAATAGATTTAAAAAATTTAACAATTGAAAAAGCACACGAACATTTTAAAAATGGCGATTTTTCTGTGCATGAATTAGTGGATGAATATTTGAAAGTTATTAAAGAAAAAAATTCTAAAATAAATGCTTATTTAGAAATTTACAATGATATAGACGTAGAAATTAAAAAAGCGCAAGAGATGTTTGATAATAACACGGCCACTCTGATGACTGGCATCCCGATTGCAATCAAAGACAACATTTTATTTGAAGGGCATATCGCTTCGGCTTCTTCAAAAATTTTAGAAAATTACAAAGCGACTTATGATTCTTTTGTCATTAAAAAATTAAAAGTAGAAGGAGCAATATTTTTAGGTAGAACCAATATGGATGAATTTGCGATGGGTTCATCAACCGAAACAAGTGCTTATGGTGTGACAAAGAATCCACTCGACCTAACCAGGGTCGCTGGGGGCTCTTCTGGGGGACCTGCGGCATCTGTGGCATCGGATATGGCCTTAGTTGCCCTTGGGACTGAAACATGTGGTTCTGTCAGACAGCCAGCGTCTTTTTGTGGACTTGTTGGATTAAAGCCGACCTATGGAGCAGTATCTCGTTTTGGAATTATTGCTATGGGAAGTTCTCTTGACCAAGTTGGTCCGATGGGTAAAAATGTTGACGATGTTAGAATTCTTTTTAATGTAATAAATGGTCATGATGATAAAGATAGTACTTCTATCCCAGATAATTTGAGAATAAAAAATAATAAAGAAATAAAAAAAAGAATTGGTGTTCCTCGAGATTTTTTAAATAGCGGAGGGATTGATAAAGATGTTCTAGAAAACTTTGAGGAAAGTTGTAAAAAGTTAAAAAATTTAGGTTATGAAATAGTAGATATAGATTTACCATCTATAAAATATTCTTTAGCTGTTTACTATATTCTTATGCCAGCTGAAGTTTCTAGTAACTTGGCTCGCTATGATGGTGTTCGATATGGACTCCGAGAAAGTGCGGATAAACTTTTTGATGTTTATACAAAGAGCCGTGGGAAAGGTTTTGGTAAAGAAGTTCGCAGAAGAATATTACTTGGAACTTATATTTTATCTCATGGTTATTACGATGCTTATTATAACACTGCTCTAAAAGTTCGACAGATTATTAAAGATGAAATATTTAATATTTTTTCTGAAATTGATGCCTTCATTACTCCGACAGTGCCATTTCCACCTTTTAAGTTAGGTGAAAAATTAAACGACCCAATGGCAATGTATTTATGTGATATTTTTTCAGCTCCAGCAAACTTGGCTGATATACCGTCTATTTCTATACCGTCAGGCAAAAATAAAGACGGCTTGCCTTTTGGTATCCAGTTTACAGCGCCATATTTACGAGAAGATATTCTCTTTACTATTGGGAAAGATTTTGAAAAATTGACCCCGCAAGAAATTTAACAAATATACTATGTAATGGTATATTGTAAGTAGTAATAAACACACCTTCATTTATTTTTTAAAATAATTTTTAAATTTCAAACGGGGTAAATATAATATAATTTATGGATCCCGTTAGAAGTCGCGATCACAATTTAAATAAAAATGTAAATATGAAACAAAATTATGTAAAAATTATTAATTTAACAAGCCAGATTCGCGAGTTGATCGCGATCTACTTCTAAACGGGATGGAGCCAACAGCAATACAATCAGTTATAGATAAGCCACTTTTTAATCCGACTTATTTAAATATTGAATATATATTTCAAAAAATAGTTGACTATGTCCAACCCATAATTCATTTCTTCGCGAACTCACAAACTTGGAATATCATAGGGATTATATCAATGCTTTTATCAATCATTTGTATAGCACTTATTATTTTTTCCCTTATTAGATTGATAGAAATTCAGATATATGATAAAGATGAAATTAATCATGAAATATATCAAGCACAATTGCGACAAAAAGAAAGAGATAGAACTGCAAATCCAAGATGGCATTATATTCAAACTTTAATCGAAAGTCCAAATGATTCTGATTGGCGTGTGGCAATTATTGAAGCGGATTCTTTGATGGAAGAAATTTTGAAAGAAAAAGGAATAACAGGAAATACAGTTAGTGAATTGCTTGAAGGAGCAAAAGATAGCGGGTACAGAAGTATTCAAGATGCCTGGGATGCGCACTTGGTCCGCAACCAAATAGCTCACGACGGACTGGACTTTCCACTTTCTCAAGTAGAAGGACGTCGAGTCATAAAACTCTTCCAAAACTTTTTCGAAGAATTGAGAATAATATAATTAAAAAATCACCACTAGAGGTGATTTTTTAATTGTGCAACTTAGTGAATAAAGTGGGAACCACTATACGACAGCATAATGGATATATTTATATACTGACCTTTCAATAATTAGTATAAATATGATAATATATTTCTATGGAAGATTTGTCTAATTACGAAAAATTAAAAGAAGATGCACAGAATTTTTATAATAATATTCACAAAGCATTTTCACCAGCGCTAAATCAAGATATACATTTTAATTCAGAAGGATTTAACCATATTATTTTCAAAGGGTCACGTTCTGAAAGAGAAAGACCCTCTCAAATTCTTCGCTTTAAACTTCTTCATCTCGCAGTAAAACTAATTAAACTTTCTACAACACATCAAGAATTCGAAGAAACCCTGAAAGAGTTCGAAATTAAAAGTCACAAGAAAAGAATCAGAAAAACAAAATCTGTAAGATACTGGGGAATTATTGCAATTATCGATGGCAGAAAAATTAAAGTAATTTTAAGACAGATCGGAGATGGTGGTGTGATACATTTTTGGAGTATCGTGCCTGCGTGGACAACAAATAAATATCGAGATACAAAGTTTTATACAACAATGAAAGGTAGTCCTGACGAAGACTGAAATTAGAAACTAAAAAACAAAAATACCACCGATTAAGATGGTAACTTTGTTATGCCTGCCTTCGGCTTATGAATTAGCCGAATAGGGCTGACGCCCCACAAGCACATTTATAATATAGCAAAAAATACCCCGTCAAGCAATAGCGTGGTGCTGTGGACTACTTAAATTCTTTAGTGGACGCTAGAAGTTGGAACTACTTAATCGGAGGAGTATTAAGAGGGAATTAGTTCCGTTTTCTTTTTTAAAAGTTTTACTAAATGGGGTAATGCCGATGCGAAAATAATAATTAAACCACCAATAATAATTTTAGTGGTCAATACTTCTTTAAAGATTAATATTCCAAAAGTAATACCAAATACTATCTCAAGTAAATCTAGTAAACCCCCAACACTTGCTTCAACATATTTAAACCCCTCAACAATAAACCAAAAACCTATAATTCCTGTTATTATATATCCGATTTGATAGAGCCAGACAATATCAAATGATGGTAGATGTTGAGTTTCGCCAACTAAAATTGAAATTATTCCATTGGTTATGAAAATCATTGCCCAACTAAGCCAAGTTAAATATAATGCAGAGTATTTACCTGATAATTTTTTAGAAAAAGCAATTTCACCTCCACTTGCAATTCCATTTAGAATTGCCATTGAAACAGCCAAGATAGTAAATAATGCTAAGGAAAAAGAAAAGACTAAATACATACCAGCAATAGCTAATATAAATGAAATAATTTTTATTTTTGTGACTTTTTCTCCGAGGAATAAAAAACCAACCATATACATAGTCAACAACATAGTAGAAAAAAATAATAATGTCGCTGAAGCTATATCCATATGATTAAAAGCATAAAAAAGAGGAGCTGAAGAAAGAGAAGTAAAAATTAAAAAAACAGACATCCATTTCCAGTCTGTCTTATCTATTTTAATTATTTGTTTTCTATAATAAAGAAACGGCAAAAGAACAACAACTATAATTAGCCCTCGAGTCCAACCTTGATAAAACATACCAAAATCTTGCCCCAAAAGACGAGACCATATACCATAACTACCAAACATTAAAGAAGAAATGAATATTAAACTAATACCCCTTGCTGTTTTTGAACTTTTATCCATATAAAAATTATATCATTTTTCTATAAAATCAACCAAAAAACAACCTTTTTAAATTAAGTAAGGACAAAAACTCTGTGCGACTTAGCCTGCCCCGTAGCGAGCTTATTGTCCCGTAGTAAGCTATGCTTTACTACTGGGATGCTCTGCTTCTGGGGTGAACGAAGTGGGAACTACCATAAGACAGCATAATTGTTATATTTATATATCAAATAAAGTCCTAGAAAATAACTAATCTTTATATTTTACTTTTTTAATTAAGAAAAATCCGATAATAATAAAAATCGTCATTGAAACTATCGCAAAACGATAGTTTAAACCATTTGTTTTTGAAGTAAATACAACTATCCCAGACCAAGTAAGGGGTCCTAAAAATGAAGCAAGGCGTTCAGAAATAGTATAAAAACTAAAACCATAATTTAATTTATCTTTTGGAACAAGCCGTGAAAGAAGAGCCCTAGAGACAGCCCATACCCCACCAAAAAGAATACCCATTATAATCACAAGAATTCCTACTATTGTAATATTGGGACTAATCCCCAGAAGAGGCACAATAATTATCCAACCAAATAAAATCCAAAGTAATACACGCTTTAATCCAAAACGGTCTCCTAAATATCCACACAAAACCGACCCTATTACTGAAGCCACTAAAATAATTATAAGGATAAGGGTTTTTTGAATATCAGAAGCTTGAAAAACTTTTTCCATTGCAATTGGAAAATTATTTGAAAGAGTTAATACTGCATCATTAAAAAAGAAAAAGGCCAACAAAAACATTGAAACACCTGGGATTATAAAAAGAGTTTTAGCTTGAATAAATACATTTTTATATTCTTCTTTTATATGGGAAAAATTAACTGGCGCTTGTTTAATAAACTCTTGTTTCTTAAAAAAGAAAAGCATTGGTAAAGATAAAACTATAAAAAAGAACACGGCAGGCAAAAAGACCTGAGCCCTTCCCGCTTCCCCAAATAAATACAAACTTCCACTGGCAAAAGGAAGTACTAGTAATAAACCAATGATTTGGCCAAGCCAATTTGAAGCATTTCCTATTCCTGAAATAAATCCTCTTTTTTCTGGTATAGCAATTTCATTCAAGAAAGAGTTATAAAAAATAAATGATGATTGATAAACAAAATTACCAAAAATAAACAACAAGATAGCTAAAATTCTTTGTTCTGGAATAAAAAGAATAAAAAGAGCTAATAATGTATATAAAAAATATAAAAGTATTGTATTTTTATAAAAAAAAGAAAAACATTTCCCCTTTTTATCAGCTAGGACTGAAACAATTGGCCCAGTTAAAACCAACAATATAGTTGAAAAAATAAATGAAGCGTTATACCAAAAATCTGATACTCCTTTATCTATTACAAGCCACTGCGAAAAATACAACATAAAAACAATCATTACGATTGAATTAGCAAAATCATATAAAGACCATAAAAAAATATTTCTCTTATTCATAAATTTATTATACCAATTTTCTATCTACTCAGTCCACAGAAAAAGAGCTATAGAAATAGCTCTTTTTCAAATGCGCGGCTGATGGGTGCTGACCCCACGACCTCTCGCGTGCACTAAATCCAGTATTTTCATAAAGGCGTGGACTATATCTTCACCATGTCTGCCTTATGGCAGATTTAGGTGCTCCGGTATCTAGTCTCTACGGCGCCCCCTCTCTTTGTTTTTCTTTTTATAAAAACAAAATTATGGAAGGGTTCCCTCGGTATTCGCATGTCCCAACATAAGGTCGAGATTTAGCCTTCACCGATATCCCAGAGAGTTTCAACCTCGCTTTAACGAGGAAGCTGCACGAATCTACAGGCGAGTGTTCTACCGTTGAACTACAGCCGCATACTTCTAAAATTAACATAAAGTAGAAAAAATATCTACTCTATTGTGTCGGCGGGAAGAATCGCACTTCCGACCTCGGGCTTATGAGTCCCGCGCTCTAACTGACTGAGCTACGCCGACATAAATACTTTGGTAATATAGCATATTTCACTATCTTTTCAAATAATGAAATAATTGTTTGTTAATAAAACGATGCCCGGAACCACTCTTCAAGAATGTCTCTCTTCCTATTGCATCAAATTTATTTAAATATGCCTCATAATAAATCAATCTCCATCCAGCGCTTTTTCTTGTTGTCTTACCACCCTTACCACTATTATGTTTACTAATCCGTCTACGAAGATCAGATGTATAACCAATATACCACCCCGATTTTTCCTTATTTTCTAAGATGTATACGTAATACATTATTATATTATCTTATAAAATATATATTAGTACAAGGCCACGTAAAATTCACTTCGTTCATCACGTGGCTCACCCCGTAAAGTGAAATTGTAAATTTCACCACGTGGCTCACCCCGTAAAGTGAAATTGTAAATTTCACCACGTGGCTCACGTAAAATGAAAATCACCCATTAAGGTGATTTTCATTCACATGGCTTGGCTGGTGGCCGCGCCACGTGGAAAATTTATTTAAATTTCCATTGAGTGGCCGCGCCACGTGGAAAATTTTAAAAAATTTTCTTTACGTGGTTGCGGGGGACCGAATCGAACGGCCGTCTTAAGGTTATGAGCCTTATGAGATACCATTTCTCCACCCCGCTATATAAAATAGCATTGTAACAAAAAAGTCTAGATTTAGCAATTGTTGTATGAAATTGGAGCCGAAGGCCAGGATTGAACTGGCGACCTGCGGTTTACGATACCGCCGCTCTACCAACTGAGCTACTTCGGCTCTAATGGGATAAATACTGACTACTCCCTTTCTATTGTATTGGTCTTCTATTTTTGTTATAATAATAACATGGAAATAACAAGAGAAATACTTTTTGAATTATATATTAATAAGAAATATTCGTCCAATAAGATTGCAAAAAAATTTAAATGCTCAGAGAGTGGGGTAAATTATTGGTTAAAAAAATTTGATATAAAAAAAAGAACAGTCTCTGAGGCAATTTACGATTGGCATAATCCAAATGGGGATCCTTTTAGTTTAAATAAAATTGATCAACCAGAAAAATTTTTTCTATACGGACTCGGGTTAGGATTATATTGGGGTGAAGGGAATAAAAAAAATAAATATACGGTTAGATTAGGAAACTCAGACCCAGATGTCATCCGATTTTTTATAAAATTTCTCGAAGAAATTTACAAAATAGATAAAAAGAAATTAAGATTTGCTATTCAAATATTTAGCGACATAAATAAAAAAGACAGTCTTTCTTACTGGACAGAAAGGTTGAATATGCCCACTTCTCAATTTTATAAAACTATTATAACTCCCTCACGTGGGATAGGTACTTATAAAGAGAAATCAAAGTATGGCGTTCTGACGGTTCATTTCAGTAATAAAAAATTAAGGGATATTATTTGTGGAGAGATTGAAAAATTAAGAGGAAAATAGTAAGATAGTAAACGTTAATCTTTGAAAAGTATTTATTTTTTAATTGCCATTGTAGCTCAGTTGGTAGAGCACGCCCATGGTTAACAAATAGCCCACTTTTTGGAAACAAAAAGGTGAACCCCGAATAACGGTTAAAGTCCCTGAAGGGATAAGACCGTGGCGAGAAATCGCCCGAACGACTGACAAGGGACGCTAAGTTCATTATTGTGAATATGCGTAAGATACAGTCTAACCCCCTTATAAACACACATGTGGGAAATAGGGGTACAAGAGAAGGGCGAGGTCATCGGTTCAATCCCGATCAATGGCTCCATAATTAATATCCATTTATAAATATGAGCTGATTTTATAATCCTTGCTTATATACTCTTTTTGTTGTAGACTGCAAGAAAATTTGAAAAATAAACTAAAAACCAGGAGGTTATATGAAAGGTCATATGAAAGTCATTAAAATTGGTGGACAATTTTTTAGCTATCCAGAAGCAGTCAAAACTATCAGTCGTGAAATTGGACAGTCAAACGGAATGGTTCTATTTGTTATTTCTGCCGTTAAAGAGGTAACAAGAATCTTGACCATGTTGAACTTGGTTAATAGCTCAAATAATATACCGACGGAATTCAAGAGAAAACAATACAGTTTTCTTTATGGGTTAATTGAAAACATTCACTTGGATTTGATAAACAAGTTGTTTGAAGGCGAATGCAAGAAAAATATAATTGCCGAAACAATTGCCGAATTTTATGTGCTATTTGAAAGCCTGAAAATCATTGTTGAGGAAATGGAAGGACACAATGCTTTCCATCGAATTGTTCAGTATGGGGAATTAATTTCATCGATGATTTATCATCGATATCTTGGTGCAATTCTTTTTGAAAACATTCTAATTCATGCTCCAGATTATGTAGTTACCAATCCATGTAAAGAGGGGCAAGAAGAAATAGAGAGAATAAAACCTGAGATACTTGATTATTTTGAAAAAGGCCCCAAACTATTTTTAATTCAGGGTTTTATTGGTAAAGATTTCAGGGGATATCCCACTACTCTTGGCGATAACGGTAGTGATTATTCAGCTGCTAAGTTGGCTGAATTTATTAACCGGGATGTTAAAGTTACCGAAGTGATTTTTGCTAAAGATGTACTTGGGGTCTATGAAAGTGATCCCAAAAAGGATCCATTTGCCCAAATTAAAAAGAAAATTAATTTGAGTGATTATAAAGCAATCAGTCAGGAAAATTATGTTGTTAGGATTGATGCAGTTGAAACATTAGTTGAATGTAAAATTCCGACAATTGTGCGTTCTTTTTTGGACTGGAGAAATCCAGGGACAAAAATAGTTAAACGTTAAGAATACTACCAGTCTCGTCCTTAGGGTCGAGGCTGTTTTTTGTTATAATGCTTATATGGCCAAAATACACAAATCCAGTAATAAAGTTTTTCAAGGAGAACACGCTGTTTTTGATTTTTTAAATCCCGAAGCCCTAAAAATGACTTCTATTGTTGAGTTGCCCGAATCATTAAATCATTTCAAAAAAGATAAAGTTAGAATTTTTATAAAATTAGTAAATTCTTCTCCGCTTCTAAATATTAAATATTTTACAGCTTGGCAAATGCTTTCAGGTATCCCCAAAGATAAGTTGAAATCTATTAAAAACTTGGTTGAATTTTCTTCTGGTAATACAGTTTTTTCTTTGGCAATTTTATCTAAATACTTTGGCATTTCAAATATGCATGCGATTATCACACCGGACGTTTTAGAGCATAAGAAAAAACTTTTGAAACTTGCTGGGGCTGATATTCTAATATCCGATGGACCTAGAAGTCCAGATGTTTCCTCTCAGACAGGTGGTGTTTATCAGGCGAAAATTCTGGGTGATAAAAATGATTGGTATAATTTAAATCAATATACTAATAAAAATAGCCAAGTGGCCTCGGAAACTTATATTGGCAAGGAATTGTGGAATCAATTGGGAAGTAAACTTTCAATTTTTGTTTCAACAATAGGCACAGCTGGAACTATCTTTGGCGCAGGCAAATTTTTGAAAGAAAAAAATAAAAATATTTTTATTTGTGGAGCAACAATAAAAAGGGGCTCTTCTATTCCGGGTCCGAGAGGGGAAGATGCGATAAATAAGTTGAGTTTTCCTTGGCGTTTTGTTGTTGATAAAACAATCCCAATTGACCAAGAGTCCGCATATCTAGAAAGTTTAAAACTAATCCGCCTTGGTTTTCTTGTTGGGCCATCTACGGGAATGCAACTGGCAATGATAAATAAACTTATACCTATTTTAAAGAAAAATAAAACTTTAAATAAATATAAAAATAAAAAAGGCGAAATATTAGTAACTTTTTTAGCTTGCGATACAATGTTCCCATATGTCGATGATTATTTTTCAGTTTTACCCAAAAAGTATTTCAAACCCGAGAGAACTTTAGATATTTAATTTTTTTATTCTTTACTGAATAGAAGCTATCGCTTCCAATCGGTAAAGAAATTATATTTTTTCTGTACAATATTTAGTATGATATGAGGGTTTATAATTTTAGTTATTATTAATATTTTGGTATGATAAAATAGTGGCTGACAATAATGAAGAATTAAAAAAAGAAATAGAAATACTTGAAGAAGAAATGGCTCAAGGGAATTTCTGGGAGGATAAGATTCATGCGCAGGCAGTGATAAAGCAGATTGCATTTCTAAAAGATGAAATTCTTGGTGCTCAAAAGTATGACAAAGGGGATTGCATTCTCTCTATTTTATCTGGTGCCGGAGGAGACGATGCTGAGGATTTTTCGGCGATGTTACTGCGAATGTATACAAAATATTTTGAGAAAAATGGTTGGTCATATAGTGTTATTCATGAAAATAAAAATGATGTTGGCGGGTATCGAAATATTTCTCTTGAAGTTTCTGACCCCACCCTTCGCCCTCCCCTTAGTAAGGGGAGGGTTGGGGAGAGGTCGGGTCCTTATGGTCTCCTCAAGAATGAATCCGGTGTTCACCGTCTTGTTCGAATCTCTCCATTTAATGCCAATGCTAAAAGGCACACCTCTTTTTCTTTAGTTGAAGTTGTCCCTAAATTAGAAAAAAATGATCCTATTGTCACAATTCCACCAGATGAATTAAAAATCGAGTTTTCAAAATCAGGTGGCCCGGGTGGGCAGAATGTGAATAAGAGAGAGACGGCAGTTCGAGTAGTTCATATTCCGACAAATTTGTCAGTCCACGTGACTTCCGAACGTTCTCAAGAGCAAAACAAAGAAAAGGCGATAGAAATGCTCAAAGGCAAGCTCTTTAGAAAAATGGAAGAAGCAAAAACGCGTGAAAAAGAGGGTCTATCTATCTCTAAAACGACTGATATTGAATGGGGAAATCAAATCCGCTCATATGTGCTTCATCCGTATAAAATGATTAAAGACCATCGAACGGGCGTGGAAATTAACAATGTTGACGCTGTACTTTTAGATGGTAAGATAGACGAATTCATTGATCCCGTTAGAAAACGCCCTCGCTAGTAAGTGAGTGCTTCAGTCACCTTGGGGCGACTTTTTTCTAACGGGATTGAAGCCGAAGCGAATTTATGATACTCTTAGTGGAGAAACAACGGGATGATTTATTTTAATAATGTTACAAAAAAATATAAGGACAATACAACGTCTCTAGAAGATATTAGTTTTTCAATAACTCAAGGAGAGTTTGTTTCTATTGTTGGACATTCAGGAGCAGGAAAAACTACTCTTACTAAATTAATTTTAGCTGAGGAGGCACCATCAGATGGAAGTGTTTTTTTTGAATCCACAAATATTCATAAACTTTCAAGTAAAGATTTAACAAATTTTCGTCGTAAGGTTGGTGTTGTTTTTCAAGATTTTCGTCTTTTGGCAAATAAAACGGCTTACGAAAATATTGCTTTTACTATGGAGGCAATTGGTAAAGAAGACAGTGAAATTGTCGAAGATGTTAAGCATATTCTTGAACTTGTGGACCTTTCTTCCAAAGCACGACATTTTCCTCATCAGTTGTCTGGCGGAGAAAAACAACGTTTAGCGATAGCTCGAGCTATTATAAATCAGCCAGATATAATAATTGCCGATGAGCCAACTGGTAACCTTGACCCGATAAATACCAACGAAGTCGTCAACCTTTTGAAAAAAATAAATGATTTGGGAACTACTGTCATCCTCACTACTCACAATCGCTCAGTGCTTGATAAAATAAAGACAAGAGTTATTACACTTGAAAATGGTCGCCTCGTCCGCGACGATAAGGATGGTAAGTATATGTTATAATACACGTATGTTTTTTACTAAACTCCGAAGAATAATAGTTTCAGGTTATCGCAATTTCACGCGAAGTGGTTTTACTTCTCTTGCTAGTATTTTAGTAATGACGATAACTCTTTTTGTTATTACTTCGCTCATTTTTATTCAAGCAGGACTCAATTCTTCACTTAATGATGTAAAAGAAAAAGTTGATGTGACAGTTTATTTTATTTCAGGGACTGATGAAGCTTCTATTAAGAGTGTTGAGGATGCTCTCAAAAATTTACCCGAAGTTCGAGAAGTAACTTATACTTCAGAAGACCAAGCATTGATAGAGTTTAGAGAAAGACATTCAAATGATTATTTAACTCTTCAAGCTCTTGATGAATTAGATGATAATCCACTCGGTGCATCACTAAATATTAAAGCCGAAGATTTGTCCCAATATGAAAGTATTTCTAAATATTTTGAAAGTGAAGGAGCTCTTTCAAAAGGGGCTTTAACTATTATAGACAAGATAGATTATCACCAAAACAAAATCGTCATTGACCGGTTGACCTCTATCATCAGTGGAGCTCAAAAGCTTGGTTTTGCTGTTTCTCTTATTCTTATTTTAATTTCTATTATTATTACATTTAATACAATTCGTCTTATTATTTATATGTCTCGCGAAGAGATAAATGTAATGAGACTTGTTGGTGCTGGAGACAAATATATCCGTGGTCCATTTGTAATTTCTGGAATTCTTGTTGGGGTCACAGCTTCACTTGTAACTATTCTAATATTTATTCCTGTATCAATCTGGTTAGGGAATCAGATGACCGATTTTATTGGAATCAATTTATTTTCATACTATAAATCAAATTTCTTGCAGTTATTTATTATTATGCTCGGGTCAGGTGTAGCAATTGGAAGTATTTCTAGCTTCTTTGCTATTCATCGATATTTAAGAAAATAATTCATCATCAAATGAAAAAAGAACAGGAGAAAACACAAAATACTCTACCTGAATGTAAATATATTTTCGTTGTTGGTGGAGTTATTTCTGGTGTTGGTAAGGGTATAACTGCTTCCTCTATCGGACGAATTCTTTCTGACCGTGGACAGAAAGTAACAGCGATAAAGATTGACCCATATATAAATATTGATGCCGGAACAATGAACCCAGTTGAACATGGTGAAGTTTTTGTTCTTGATGATGGAGATGAGACAGACCAAGATATGGGTAATTATGAACGTTTTCTTAATGTGGATTTATCACGAGCCAATTACATGACAACTGGGCGAGTATACGAAAGTGTTATTCATCGCGAAAGAAACTTGGAATATGGCGGAGCTTGTGTCCAAGTTGTGCCACATATTCCAATGGAAGTTATTCATCGGATAGAAAAAGCTCGCGATAAAGCGGGAGCCAATGTTGTTGTCATAGAAATCGGCGGAACGATTGGTGAGTATGAAAATATTTTATTTTTAGAAGCTGCTCGTATGATGAAACTTAAGAATCCAAACAATGTTTTTTTTGTCATGGTTTCTTATTTACCAATACCAAGTAATGTTGGTGAAATGAAAACTAAACCGACCCAACACGCAGCTCGAACATTAAACTCATCGGGAATTCAGCCAGATATAATAATTGCTCGAAGTAAAATACCACTTGATGAAAAAAGAAAAGAAAAAATCTCAATGTTTTGTAATATTGCTCCCGGCAGAGTTATTTCAGCTCCTGATGTTCTAAGTGTTTATGATATTCCAATAAATTTTGAAAAAGAAGGACTTAGTAATATTATTTGTGAAGTGATGAATATGACCTGTGAAGTCACTCCTAATGAAAGTTCTCAAAAGTGGGCAAAATTTGCTAAATCCGCTCACACCCCAAAGAGCACCCTAAACATTGCTGTTGTTGGTAAATATTTTAATAATGGTGATTTCACTTTTTCTGATTCGTATCTCAGTGTTATTGAAGCTATTAAATATTCCGCATATTCTCGGGGGGTTAAACCAGTTCTTACTTGGATTTCATCGCTAGATTTTGAAAAAGACCCTAAGTTAATCAAAAAACTTTCAAAATATGATGGAGTAATCGTTCCGGGTGGTTTCGGCTCTAGGGGAATAGAAGGTATTATTATGGCTATAGAATATGTTAGAAAAAACAAAATACCTTACTTTGGTCTATGTTATGGAATGCAGTTAATGGTTATTGAATATGCTCGTCACGTTCTTGGACTTAAAGATGCTAATACCAGAGAAGTAAATCCAAATTCTACAAATATGGTTATAGATGTGATGGATGACCAAAAAGAGAAAATTAAAAATAAAAATATGGGAGGTAGTATGCGTCTTGGTGCATACCCAGCTCAACTTACGAAGGGCACAATTGCCGCCGATTCATACTTTGGTCCGCCAAAGTCTCAGACGAAGGCGACCAGACTTAATATATCCGAACGTCATCGTCATCGTTATGAAGTGAATAATGCTTTCAAAGAAAAATTTGAAAAGGCTGGGCTAGTGTTTTCTGGAATATCTCCCGATGGAAAACTTTGCGAAATTGCCGAATTACCAAAAAGTAAGCACCCATTTTTCTTGGGCACACAGTTCCATCCAGAATTTAAATCTCGACCACTAACGCCTCATCCATTATTTACCGCTTTCATCAAAGCCACCTTGAAAAATAAGGACAAAAAGAAGTAATAACCCCCCACCACTTTAAAAAATTAAGTGGAATAATTACTTAAATAGAAACAATTAAAAAATAATTTTGATTGTTATTTGTTATAAGTTCCCAAAGTGGTGGGGGGTTATTTTAGTGAATCAAGACCGCTTCGCATTTCACTATTTTTAATTATTTCCAAGATTTTATCCTCATCATCTTCTATGATGTATAACTTCATATCTTTTTCACTAACTGTTTGATATTTTTCAAATAAAGTTTCTCTAATCATTTTTTCTATTGGATTCCAGAAATCAGAACCGAAAAGAATGACTGGAATTTTCCCGATTTTACCAGTTTGCTGAAGTGTAAGATTTTCAAAAAGTTCATTAAGCGTTCCAAACCCACCCGGGCAGAAAACGCAAACTTCTGTCGAATACGACATAGCTGATTGTCTGGTGAAAAAGAAGTGAAATGGTATCTCATCTGTCACATAAGGATTCGTGACTTGTTCAAACGGTAGTTTAATCGTTAGCCCGACAGACGTACCTCCGGCTTCAAATGCGCCCCTATTGGCGGCTTCCATTATTCCTGGGCCTCCGCCGGAAAGAACTGCATATTTGAGCTCCTCTGCGATACGATGAGTTAGATTTCGAACTTTTATATAGTATGGGTGGTCTTCCCTTATTCGTGTTGACCCATAAAAAGTCACGGCTGGATTAAATTTCTTGACGGTCTCTATTCCCTTATGGAATTCTTCTGTTATTGCTTTTAATTTTACCTCCTCAACATTCACTTGAATATTATCTGTGTCCATATGTGGGATATTATATCTTAATTTTAAACATATTTCAAGCATCTTCTAATTGTTTTTTCGCAATTTTATGGTACGATGTTTGAGTTAATCAAAATATATTGCGGGGTCGTCCCTTAGGGGTAAATAAAAAAATAAAGTTAAACAATTGCGGGGTCATCTAATGGTAGGATGCGACTCTCTGAAAGTCGTCATTTTGGTCCGAATCCAAACCCCGCAGCAAAATTAGTAAGAATAACTCTTGCTAAAATCAAAATCCCTAGTGATATCCCTAGTGATTTCCCTAGGGATTTTGTATAATTAAATTATGAAACAAGAAACTTTTATTCATCCAAATGAGAATCGTGAATCTGAAGTAATTTTATCAAAAGGACGCCTTCTTGGACGTGGAGGAATAGGAGAAGTACATGAGGTTTTGGTTGAACTAGGTGGGCACAAAAAAACAATGGCGTTAAAAGAATTTAAGGATGATTATATGGATTTTTACAAAAGGCCTGGCGAAAAGATGGATGCGGAAGAAGCTTTTGAGCATTATCAAAAAGCCCAAAAAGCAGGTTTAAAGGTTTTTAAAACTTATCGATTGAGTAAGGATAGAAAAAGTATTTTAATGACCAACGGTCATAGCCAAGAAATTATATGTCTCGGGACAAACAACCCAAAGGAGAATATTAAAGAAGAATTAGAAGGTGAACGTTTAAAATCTATAGATAATTTAGATGAGTTTTTAAATAATTTATATGAAGAGATTTCTAAGGCAGTAAAAAATAATTTTATAGTAACCCCTGATTCATTATTTTTTCTAATAGATAGACAAACAAGGACCCACCTTGATTTTGTCTTTGGGGATTTGGATGGTCTTAGGAAATCTGATCATAATATAGGGATAGATTTACATGATAGCTTTAAAGAGGCAACATGGACGGTGATTAGTTTTATTGGATTTTACACAGAAAAAGATGTGACATTGTCTTACCAACAAAAAGTAACAGAATTTCTTTGGTCAAAGTTTCCTGAAGAATATCAATAATCGTATAGATGCAGTAATAACCATTGTTGTTGTATAAGAATCGGTTAATCAAAATCCCTAGTGATATCCCTAGTGATTTGACTAGGGATTTTGTATAATTAAATTATGAAACAAATTGAAATGTATGAAAGTCAGGATGGTGGAGTGCGTTTTTATTTTTCCCATTCAGATAAAAATTTTACTACGGGAGTAATGGTTATTCGTCCCCATTATGAATTACCAAAACATAATCGTCCTTTTGCTATAGAAAATCTAGCTCAAATTTCAGGTCAAAGTGTAATGAAATTATTTTCTGATGAAACAAATTATATTGAACATATGTTAAAACCAGGTGATAATTTACAAATTCCCTTAGGTCAATATCATATACATGCCAATACAACAGATATTGAATCGGCGACTCTTTTTAAGGCTGATGGGGACATAACAGCGGTCATGGATGTTATTAGAAGTGATTATAAGTTTATTGAATAATCTAACCTTTATTTAGTAGATAGTGCTTTAGGCACTGTCTGCAAGAATCGTTCTTGTTAGTACTCTAAAATCAAAATCCCTAGTGATATCCCTAGTGATTTGACTAGGGATTGCATAAGGATAGTCCTTGTGCAAAGCTATTGACTTTTTACATAATTATGATATCACTAGAGTAGCAAGTTCTTTGAATTTTGGTTTTTGATATAAAGAATTTTCCAAGCTCCTTAAGGGATTTTAGAAAATTCTTTATGTTAAATTAAAAAACCTACAGTTATGAAAAAGATTATTCTTTTTACCATCATGTTTTTGATGGCTTTGGCTCCCACTTTTTCTCAGAAGGAGATTAAGGTAAAAAATCTTTCGAAAAAAGAAGGTATTACTAAGTTGGTTATTTACAGCTCCCGACAAACAATGTTTCAACAGGAATCCATTATTGAAGGAAGAAAAACAACCCATTTCAGTCCCCTTAAGGTTATGGTGGACTCCATTTTTGACACAATAAATCTCAATTGTGAGTACCATCTTTATTACGAAGAACCCATTATTAAAGGTTACCTTCAGATGGGAATTCCGTATCTTATAACCTCAGAAGATAAAGAAAAGAAAAGAAAATATTTGGGGTTTTGGACCATAGAAAGTGTTTTAAGTGACACAATTAAGTTTGCTTACTTTCCTGTCACGAAGAAACTTAATATTTCAGAATGGACAACCCCGTTATCCAAAGAACACTTGAATTATGGTTTATTTGTTTCTTGGATAATACTTATCGTCGTCTCTGTGGTGTCTAAAATTCTTGACAGAAAAAGAATTTCCATTCTCAGTGAAAAAAGGTGGGAGTTCTTTAAGGAATCAACTCCTGTCTGGGCAAAAGTGTTATTTTTTGTGGCAGTTATTCTTTTTATAATTGCTATGATAATAACTATACTTAGCCAAAGCACAATAGTTCTTTTAGCAATTATAATCACAAGTAGTACATATTCTTGGATAAAAAAGAAAAAAGAAAAAGTAGCTACCACCAGTTAGCTTGGTAGATATATAAAATTAATAAAACCGTCTGGGTAATATTCAGACGGTTTTCTATTTTCTCAAGGTTTTTGGTATAATAAATTTATGCCCAGAACATATGGAATAAATAGAAAAAATAGACCTTATGAATTAAAGGAATATGATCCAGAATGGAAGAATCTTTTTCTTAAATATTCGGAAATGATAAAACCGATTATTGGAGCAAACCTTATTTCAATCGAACACATGGGGAGTACGTCAATAAAAGGAATGGTAGCTAAACCACAAATTGATATTTTAGTTGTGGTGAAAGACCTTGATCAGATAAAAAGTTTATACGATAAATTCACTAGTGAAGGGTTTGTTCCACGAGGAAGGGAATATGTCGGCATTGGAGATGAGTATGTGACCTTGGATTCTCCTAGTGGGAAGAGGTTAGCGGGCATTCATATTTTCCAAATTGGGCATCCAATGATTGAAGAAGATAGATTATTTGGAGTATATATATCAACTCATGACTTTGATAAACAATTATATATCCAAACAAAGAAAGATTTATATTCTAAATATCATGATAATTATGAGGCATATGATATTGGTAAAAATGATGTATTAAAAGAAATAAAAAATAGGGCAAGAGAATGGGATGAAAATGGCAGAAAATAAAATCGCTAGTATTAGAACAATTCTTGCTAATGGTGATACTTTTTTGAGTTTTTTAAAAATATGGTAACAACATAAAACCCTCTCCAGTATACTATGTGATATGCGTTGCCTAGTCAGCTCGCATAATTACTAGTAATACAAACATACACATGTCTGTTATATACATAGGTATGGATTTG
>Ga0247841_10001323_pt1 | contig 57101 bp, 45 predicted proteins | sample LaCruzMarch2015__2_FD_192410 | JGI IMG/M metagenome (GOLD analysis project Ga0247841, IMG submission 192410) | Freshwater microbial communities from meromictic Lake La Cruz, Castile-La Mancha, Spain - LaCruzMarch2015_18m | ecosystem: Environmental > Aquatic > Freshwater > Lake | place: Spain... | reverse complement strand
TCAAATGACTGGTACAATTGATAAAATGATTAAAATGTTTTGAAAAGTCACCTGCGAAATTTGTTTTGGCAGTGAATTCATGAGTAAACCGCTCCGAAAGAACGACGCAATTGCCTGAACTTTTATCCCTTTCATACAGTCGCCCGGTACGATGACCTGATGGAACAGTGATGCTTCATACTTCAAGTTCATCGAACAGCTTTCCGTGTTATTTCCCACCAATGGTTCTCAATTTAGATTTGAAAATAGATAGAAATGTCAGTGGTTTGCAATACTGATTTGTAATTTCATCCCCAGAACGCGGGCGTATTTTTCCAGAGTAGATAATCGGATATCTTCTGCGTGATTCTCTATTCTTGATATGGCTGATTTCTTTGTGTCCAGTTTATTAGCGAGTTCTTGCTGGGTATACCCGGATTTTTCTCGCATTTGTTTTAATAGTACACCAACTTTAAAATTTTCATAACCAGCCTCAAAGTTCTCCAAAAACTCAGCATCTCTGTTTTTTCTGCTATTAATATATTTCTCAACATCACTCATATCATTTTCTCCTCATATAGTCTCGTTTACGATGTTCAGCAATTTCAATATCATGTTTAGGCGTTTTCTGGGTTTTCTTAATAAAAGCATGATTCAATACCACGATTTTATTCCCATCGAAAAATCCCAGGATTCGATATGTTTTATCTTTTCCATCTATTCGTACTTCCCAAATATCTTCAGTATTGGCTAATTTTTAAAATATCTCTTAGGGACAATTTCTAATTCCTCAACTATTTTGAAAATCCAGACAACTTTCTGTGCTTCCTTTCCTGAGAGAGAATCCAGGAATTCATTAATGTAGCATTTTCCGGCATCTGTTCTGTAAAAGACAATTTCTCTCATACAGTTAAGTTAACATATATGTTAACCCCGATCAAGTCTTTTTTATACTTGCGAACGATCAAGCGTGAAGTACGCCATCTCTCGAAGCATTGCTTCCTTATCTTTTTTCAAACCGTTCATATTTTATCGTTGTGTAAGGTCCTCAGACCTGACACCTGTTACCCGACTATTGTATCTCATCGCTCTCAACATTTTTCAATCCGTCTGCACTATGATTTTTCTGATTACCTGATGGACTATGATTTTAATATCGCCTGCTCTTATAATCATAGTCTTCATTCAATCATTTTAATCATAGTTTAGACAATCATTCCAATCATAGTTGGAGACTGTTTACCGTCAGGTTTGAGAACCTGACGGAACATGTGAATGACAAATCCCAAACAAATCCAAAATATCAAATTCAAATGACCCAAACCCGTCAACTGTGCGATCTTCTGTTTTGAGAATTGTAATTTTGGTCATTGGTACTTGTTTGAATTTTGGTGCTTGAGTTTTGGAATTTTCATCTTATTATCGCACACTTCATAGTTTTTCGACAGTCTTTTATCTTTTGTATTTAGATAATTATTCTTCTGTCAGAGGTACCATTCCGCTGGTGATGTTACTTGTGACTCCATCCCATTCTGTATTCAAATAAGGCTTCGCGACCGCCTTGTAATAATAGACCGTTCCGGGTACACTTATTCCCGGATCAATCCAGTAAAAATCCGTGCGTGTTGCATAATCGTTAAAATTTTCCTCGCACACTGTCTGAACTTTCGTATAAGAACCTTTACGGGAAGTTGACTTATAAATATCGTAGTCATATGCCTCTGTACAGGGCGCCTTCCAACTGATTGTAATGTAAGGAGACTGATCGTCGGTCGCTTCCAGCGTATCAAACTCCCCACAAGGTTCATCCTTTTCACAAAATGAAAGAAATGACAAAATCAGAAAACTCATCAGGACTATTTTTCTCATAATACACTCCTTGCTGTTTGTGTTTTTATACCAAAACGGAAAAATGCAGTTCTCCGAAATCTTCGCACGACTATTAGAAAACGCCAGGCATCAAATGACAAATTCCGAACAAATTCAAAATGTCAAATCCAAATGACAGAAACCCGGCAACTATGCGATCTCTTGTTTTGAGAATTGAGATTTTGGTGGACAGATAAACAACAACTTTTAGTTAAATTGGACTAAAGTCCTTTTTTTGTTTTTCTTCCTTATCCACGAGTTAAAACTCGTGGCAATAACTAATCTCTCCAATTCATCTATTGCCACGACCTTTAGGTCGTGGATAAATAAACAACTAACTCCCGGACTTTAGTCCGATTCTTAGGGCTGAAGCCCAGTTTTAGCACTCTTCATCATCCACGAGTTAAAACTCGTAGCAATAATTTCCTTCTCACCAATTATTTATTGCCTATTTATTGATTTTTCATTATCCTCATAATTAATTAGCATCATTCAGCGTCCAGCCTACCTACATTTGAAGTAAAGCGCCAAGCATCAAAACCCAAATTCCAAACAAATCCAAAATATCAAATTCAAATGACCGAAATTCGTCAACTATACAATCTTCCGTTTAGAAAATTGTAATTTCAGTCATTGGTACTTGTTTGAAATTTGATGCTTGAGTTTTGGAATTTTGGATTTCCTCCGGGCACGGCTCCGCTCCGTCAGTCACATGTCACGACGGAGCAGTCCGGAGATATTTCGTAAAACCACTGATACCAGAAACAGCAGAAATCCCATAATTGGCGATTCCCGACCTAAATTCTCAGAAATTAACCAATATGTTTTCTAATCAGAAAAACAGTATAAGTCAGCGATAAGAAAAAGCGTGTAAATCCGTAATGGTAAAGTTGCCGTGCGAGTCATTTGTAAAATGCTTATCCGTACTATAAATCCTCTTCATTAAAAGAACTAATCGATTATAAGAGGATTTTTCAAAATAATCAATAGAAATATTTACGCTACCCTTCACTCTTTAAAAAATCTACGACCCTCTCAATTCCGAATAATCGGGACGCTCTCCATAGAAAGGATAAAGTTCATCCGTTCAGTTATTCTTATCGTTTCTGTTTGTGGAGCTGATGAGGATCGAACTCACGACCTTCCCGATACATCGGGACGCTCTCCATAGAAAGGATAAAGTTCGTCCTTTCGGTTATGCTTATCTTCTGTTGTTGTGGAGCTGATGAGGATTGAACTCACGACCCTCCCGATACATCGGGATGCTCTCCATAGAAAGGATAATGTTCGTTCTTACGGATTATGCTTATCTTCTGTTTTTGTGGAGCTGATGAGGATCGAACTCACGACCCTCCCGATACATCGGGATGCTCTCCATAGAAAGGATAATGTTCGTTCTTACGGATTATGCTTATCTTCTGTTTTTGTGGAGCTGATGAGGATCGAACTCACGACCCCTTGAATGCCATTCAAGTGCTCTCCCAGCTGAGCTACAGCCCCAAATCTTTAAAAAAGCGGGTGAATTTTACGACAAATATGCGTCAGAAACAAGTCCAAGTTTCATCAATGCGCCGGTTCGATTGTAAAACCAAGACCTTTCATATGTTCGGAAAAAGCATTCACTTTCTGACGCATCGCCGGTTCGTCCGGCACTGTGTCGTCCAGCGGCAACAATTCAAACTCGATAGGATTTACAACCAGACTTTTTTGGTGTTTCAATTCCTGATCGTGTTGTTGCAGACTTTTAATGATGTCCAGCACCGATTGCCTGTCTTTGTAGAATTCTTCAAACGGCTTCCCTTTCGCTTCATTCGAGAAAGATTGCAAACGCTCGGTCGTGTAATCAAGTTGAAAGCGTATCTTTGAAATGTCTTCGAGCGGTTTATCCGGCTGATCGATCGTCGCATTAATAAAACCGATATATTTTCCGATAAATCCGACCCGTGCGATATGAATTCCGTTGACCGTTTCGAGATTTCTCTGATACCGGAATGTTGCCGACATCAGCATAAAATCGATAACGGATCCGATTTCCGTCAATCGCGTTTCGTCTTTCTGATCCAACGCCGCTAAAACGATGATATAATCCGTCTGCTTTTTCAGTTCAGACAGATATTTTTCCAGCGCTGTTTTCGGATCATTAAAATCCAGACCTTCGGACTTGTACTGCGGTTTGGAAGTAATACCGATAATGCCGACTCGTTTATTATTCATCCGTAAAATTTTATACGGCGCAAACATCAATGTGCGCGTTTGATTATCGACGACATTTGCCGAAACGAACGGGAATTTCGCCAGTGCCTTCATTTCCTGTAAGAACTCGCGGCCGCCGAGAAAGTCATTTCCACCGAGATTCACGACTTGATAACCGAGCGAATTGTAAGATTGGACGATGAATTCACCCGATTCCAGATACTGATTCAATTTTGATGGTTCATTCCCGAAAAACAGATCACCCGCATCGAGTATCAGAGTCCCCGGATTTTCTCTGTGATATTTACTAAAAACTGTAGCTCTCCTGGCAAGACCGCCAAGACGACTGGTTCTTCACCCACAGGGTTCTACTTCGCCCTGAGTTGTTGCCGACATCAGAATCGTAATCTGTTCAGCGGCGATCAGACCGCCTGACAGCGTCAACAACAAAAGGCAAATGAGAACCGTCCGAACTTTTGGAATCATTTCAACAATCCTATTTAAAATTATCCATCAATCTATTTTCCTGACGATCTTCTGATTTCCGGAAAAATCCGCGAGTGTTTTACAACCGGTGCAAAACATCGTCAATCGAAGTGTTTCTTTGAAATGCCGGATCGTTTCACCAAGACCTTCGACGCCTTTGTCGCGAAGCGCATGTAAAAAAACCGCCGCAGAACCGCCAAGTTCCGCACCGAGCGCTATCGCTTTGGAAAAATCGATCCCGTTCAGAATTCCACCGGAGGCGATCAGATGTACGCCTTTTAATTTCATTGCTTCGACGATACAATCTGTTGTCGGATTTCCCCATTCAAAAAAATCTTCAGCCGTTTTACGATCGAACTCATTTTCGATGCGTTTATGTTCGATACGCGCCCAGGATGTTCCGCCGGAACCAGCAACATCGAACCATTCGACGCCAATCTTCTGAAGCCTTTTAATGACCTCGCACGACAGACCGAATCCGACTTCCTTGACAATGATCGGCAAAGGAACCGTTTCTTTGAGTATTTCGATTGCGCGACTTACACCGCGAAAGGCGGCATGACCTTCCGGTTGAAGCGCTTCCTGAAGCGGATTCAGATGAATGGAAAGCGCTGTCGCTCCGATCTCTTCCATGACATGATTTAATTTGACCGTATCGATTCCGAGAGACAATTGAGCCGCTCCGATATTGGCAATGATTGGAACATCGGGTGCAAATTCACGGGAAACCCGGTAAGAAGCGATGCAACGCGGATTTTCCAATGCCGGTCTGATGCTTCCCAAACCCAGCGCGATTTTCTCGGCATTTGCAACGATCGCCAAATCTTTATTCAGCCGTTTGCCGTCGCGTTCTCCTCCGCTCATCGCCGTGAACATCAGCGGCAATTGCAATTTGCAGCCGAAAAATTCCGTCGAAGTATCCACGTCGGTGAGATTCATTTCCGGAAGCGCGTTATGAACGAATCGATAATGATCGAAACCTGTTTTCGTTGTCTGATAACGCATCGACTCGTCAAACGCGATTTGCAGATGTTCCTTTTTCCGGTTACCGATATTTTTTACAGGTTCTCGCATTTGCCGTTAATGTATTTATATCGTGAAAATTTTCCAAGTCTCAAAATAACCGATCTACTTTTTATCTTTGGAAACCATCAATCCGCCTGCGGCCTGGCAGGTCGGCATGACTTCGATCCTGTTTATATTGACGTGTTCCGGAAGATTGACCGCCCAAAATACACATTCGGCAATATCTTCCGCTTTCAGAGGTTTGATGTTTTCGTACACTTTCTTCGCTTTTTCCTGATCGCCTTTGAACCGGACGAGCGAGAATTCTGTCTCCGCCATGCCGGGTTCGATATTTGTGACGCGAACGTTCGTGCCGGAAAGATCGGCGCGGAGATTATACGAAAACTGTTTGACGAACGCTTTGGTCGCTCCGTAAACATTTCCGCCGGAATACGGCCAATTTCCGGCAATCGATCCGATGTTGACGATGTGACCGAAATTCCGCTCCACCATTCCCGGTAAAATTGCGCGAGTGCAGTAAACCAAACCTTTGACGTTTGTATCGATCATCCTGTCCCAATCATCAAGATCCGCTGTCGCCGCCTGTGAAAGTCCAACGGCTAAACCGGCATTGTTGATAAGCACATCGACTGCAGAAAACGGCTCCGGAATTTTGGATAAAACATCAATAACCGCATGACGATCGCGAACATCTAATTTAATCGTCAGTACCGGTGTACTCGGTTCGAGTTGTTTCTTCAACACCGATAATCGTTCTTCTCTCCTGCCGACCAATATCAATTGCCAACCGGCTTCCGCGAAACGAATCGCGCACGCTTTCCCGAATCCGGAAGTCGCGCCTGTAATTAAAATCATTTTCATAATCTTAAAACCTCCTAATAACCACGAAGACACGAAGTCACAAAGAAGTAAATATTAAAATTTTTGTGTCTTCGATCCTTTGTGGTTTACAATACTCATTTCACTAAAACCATTTTACCCGTTTTCCTGAAGTCGCCGGCTTCCAACCGGTAAAAATAAACGCCGCCGCTGACTAATCTCCCCAGATCATCCTTTCCATTCCAAACCGCCGATTTATATCCGGCGTTCTCTTTATTCTGAACGAGCAGACGAACCGGTTTTCCCAGCATATCGAAAATCTGCAGGCGAACGAAAACATCGTTCGGCAGATCATACCGGATGGATGTCGTTGGATTGAATGGATTTGGATAATTCGGATAGAGCGCAAAGCGTTTCGGCAATGCTTCCTGAACTTTTATTCCGGTTTCGTTGACGATCAGATGGTAAGGTAAATTGCCGTTCGCACCGGTTTTTAATCCATCTTTATCGACCGCTTCGACCAACCAGTAGATTTCCGTGTCATTTTGAAGAGAAACGATGACGGAAGTGTCTGTAATGTTTTCAATATAACTATACTTCGTGCTGTCTGCCCAATCTTTGGAATAAACCAAACGATATGTTGGAAAATCCAGCGGATCGGGATCGCTTGCCGGATGCCAGACAAAGGTCGTATTCACGCCGGACTGCGATTCATTCGCAGGGCTGACAGTCGCAAAGGCTTTCGGGGCTTCGGGATAAGAATCTGTGTAAAAAGTCAACGTATCGGAAAACGAATATGCGCTATCGACATCGACTGTCTGAATCGTCCAGAAATACTGGCTGTTGTCTTTCATGCGCTTACTTTTCAGCGTATTCGTGTCGCATTTCGTCGTGTAAATTCTGAGGCCGTCTTTGATCCAGTAATAATGGACATACCGAATTTCATCGTCAGGATCGGGATCGATTCCTTTCGTCCAGTAGAATTTCGGAACAATGTCTTTTTCGACGCTGGCATCCGTCGGCGTAATCAAACTGACCGGCACAGGCGGTTCGTTTTGTCGATTGATAACGAGCCGGACAAAACCTTCACTGTTTTCCGTTCTTGCTCCGGATCGATCGACGGCTTCTACTTTCCAGAAATAGATTGAATTATCATCCAACGGCTGAGTTAAAGCGCATGATGTCGCCGCTCCGGAATAAACGTTTTGCATGTCAGATACCGTTTTCCCGATCAAGACATGATATGTGATTTCGTCGCCGACATCAAGATCGGTGGATTCGTTCCAGCGAAAAGTCATCAACGGCGATTCGCTCAGATCGTTCGGATAAGGCGAAATGAGGGTGAATGGTTGCGGCGGCGTATTTTGACTGTTGATGTTGAATTTCCAAATTGCCGAGCGCGACGTATCGGTCAGCGTGATCGCTTCGACCATCCAATAATAATCTTCATTCTCGATCAGCGCCGTGTCCAGTTTGTAAAAATTTGTATCGACCAAAATCGGCGTAATATCTGAAAAGTCGGAATCGGTGTCGATAAACAAACGATAAACCGTCGATGTTGAGCCAGTCAACTTTTGATTGGATGGAATTGTCGGGATTTTACCGCCTTTCGGAATGAGCGATGTGAGAACATCACCGGCTTTCGCCTGTTCCTGCACGTTGAAAATCCAGAAAAAGAGCGGTGTTTGAGTTGAAATCTGGGACAGGTTCTCGGGAACGACCAGAGGAAAATCACCGATCAGCGGATCGTCCACCGAAATGAGCGCTGTCCGGGATGCCGATAATGAAACCGCCGCATAATTGACCGTCAATGTCACGGTGTAAATTCCTTTTTCTTGATAGACATGTTTCGGATTGCGCTCCGATCTCGTTATTCCGTCGCCGAATTCCCAGAACCATGAACAACTTTCCGGCACATATTCCGCCATTTCAGTAAACTCGACGGTCAGCGGCGCATTTCCTGAAAATCGGTTAGCGTCGAATGCAACAGTCGGCTGATCTAATTCCACAAATTTGACCGCATCAAAGACGATCTTCTTACCTTTGATTCCGGCACCGTCGCCAAGCCGGACATTCTGCGTTCCGTCATTCTCAAAGAAATATTTTCCAAGTGAAATCCAACTCCCGGCGGCTGTCGCCTGATCGATCCGGACTTCCGACATTCCATCAGAATGATTGATGACATATTTCGCGGAATCGGTTTGGTTATCGATCGCCGGAATGTATGTAAAAACTTCATAGAAACCGGTTTCCGGCAGGTTCGGCGTCCAAACGGCATAACCGGTATCGATTGCCGTACCTGCCGTTGTATAAGTCCACCAGAAGTGATTATTGGTTCCACCAGTTTTTTTATCACGCCAATTCGCCATCGTGGACGGCGACTTTGTGTGCAGGTAAAAACCGTTGTCGATTTGCAGATCGTCAACCAAAGTATCAGCAGGCGCCGGTTTTTGACCCGAAGCGGAAATGCACCACGGAATGCCGGTACCGGCAGACGCGAGGTTGATGTTACCGTGATTATATCCCGGCCAGTCGTATTTCGCGCCAAATCCGTAATAATTAGGATAACCGGGTTTGTTTTTATCGCCATACGGATCGTTGAAGATCATCGTGTGCTGACCTTCGACAACGCCTTTTCCGAGTACCAAATGGCCGGAAGACGTCAGCCAGACGCACATCGTGTACGGACGACCATTAGCGACTTCGGTTATGGCAGTGGTCCAGGTCGTTGTAGTAGAACTCGGCCAGATCTGTGAAGTCGTCAAACCATGCAATTTGTAATAGTTCGCCATCATGGAATTCGGACTTCCGTTTCCCCACATGTAACCATAGCCGCCTTTACCGGCAGTATGACCGTTCGGCGAAGATGACCACGTATAATCGGTTTCCCGGTACATATAACGCTCGCAGACATATCTTCCCCAGTTATTGCTGTGATAGGTTGGGCTCGATGCGTTACACTCCCAGGCTGGAAGGATGTCATAATAAGCAAGAAGCATCGCGGCGGCTGTCGGAGCGCAGGCATAATAACCCCAAAACCAGTCGGGAACATCGTAAACCTGATGAACATAAGGAACGTCCAGAACGGAATCCGCTTTAGTTCTATCTTCAATATCGAAATAATTTAGTTTAACGCCATTGGTCGGTTTGAATAGAATTTCCTGAGCATCGGACGATTTCGCCTGTTTGGACAGATCGATCGATCGTATCTCATTTCGATCCAGCGTCTGAAAGATCAATCGTGAATCGTCATCGGAAAAACGCGCGTCCAATTCAAAAACGTCCGGCGTGTCGGTCAATTTTTGCACCCAGGATCCGTTGTAATTAACTTGATAGATGTCGGAATTTTTCAGTTGAAAATCTTCAACGACTCTCCGGGTGAAAACGATGGATTTCGAGTCGTTCGACCACGACGGATTATCGCCTGCGCCCACGGAAAAGATTGTCTGTAAATCCAGATCGTAAACATAAATGTTGCCGTTGAAACCCAGATATAGAATTCGGTTTCCGTCCGGCGCCCAAACCGGATTGTAACAACCGATAGAATCTTCCGAAATCTGCGTCCTGCTCAGGCTCGTCAAATCCATGATGAAAAGCCGGTCGGCATTATCATTAAAAACGACCCATCCGCCATCCGGCGAGATCAATGATAAATTGGAATAAACGCCGAGATCGAATGATCTGCCGTCTGAAATCTGAAGCCGGTTCCCGATGGAAAATGCGTATCTGTCGTCGGTTGTAAAACTTACCTGTCCCGCCAACCGAACCGGCTGATGAAGCGACTGAACTTCACCGGTTTTCAGATCGATGATCGCCGGAGTTTGGTTTCCGTTGGCGTCAATTATTTTGAATCCGAGTTTTTCACCGCCGGGCGAGAAATTTACAAAGTTACCGCATCCGGCAGAAGAAGCCAGCGTGACGGCTTTTCCGTCGAGAATCCGATAAATTGCCGACGAGAGATTATCGGTAAAAACAATTCCGTAAGGCGTGCGAACGGGATTCCGGATATATCCCTGTTCTTCAAATTTATCCTGTGCAAACGACGAAACGGATATAAGAAGCGCGAGTATCATACCAATCGATCTATGACTGAATTTCATTAATTTCCCTTCTCAAAAGATCACAAAACTGACGTAAAATAGCACATTGGAATTCAAAGTGCAAGACAAGTTCGGGACTTGGAAAATCCAATGGGATATTTATCACCTGACCGTTTAAAATGATGCCGAAAAATTTGGATATTTGCCGGAAATACACTATCCTTTCCCGTTACTTTCCAGAAAGGAATCGTAAGGAGAAACGAAGAATGCGATTGGTTAAAAATATTGTCCTGTTGATTTGTGTACTGGCCGTGGCGCTTTTTGCGCAGGATTCGACGATCACATGGACGGAGATCACCGGAAATTACTCACTTCCCGCCGGCGTCAAGGTATTCAAAGGAACGCGATCAAATCCCAAACTTCAGGCATTTTACTTTGACGTCGATCTGAATAACGAACAAATCGCAGTTCGTTCCTACCTCACATCATCAGCCGCAAATCTAAAGACATTAACGCCGCGATTCGGCGCGATTGCCGCCGTGAACGGTGGATTCTTCAGCGGAAGCAGTTCTTTATCCTCTGTCATTTACCCCGGAGAAGTAATGGCACAAAATGTCACTGCGTTAACGCGAGATTCCAAATCTTATCCGGTTATTCGCAGTATGTTCAGTCTCAATAAAAATTTCGAGCCGGCTGTGAACTGGATCTATCATTTCGATAATACTGTCAGCGGCGTGTATCAATTTACCCAGCCGCTCGCTTATATATCGAACGATCCGACGCCAAAATCAGCGCCGGCAAAATCCAGCGGATCGGCGATGACGAATCTATTGACAGGAATCGGCGGCGCGCCGACATTGGTAAAAAACGGTCAGCGAACGGTGACTTATAACGAAGAGATCATGTGGGGTTCAGGCGTTGGATTGACCGGCGGCGATCCGCGCACCGCAGTCGGTTACACGGCAGATAAACATGTGATTATTTTTGTCGCTGACGGCAGGCAGGAAACGCTGAGCGCTGGCGTCAGTTTGATCGAACTGGCGGATATTCTGATCTCGCTCGGTTGCGTGGAAGGAATGAATCTTGACGGCGGCGGTTCGACACAAATGACAATCGGCAATGTTTATGTCAACAGTCCATCCGAACAATACCGCTCGATCCCATCGATTCTGGCAATCGTGGATCGCGATTCCGTCAAATTCCCCGCGTCGGAAACCGGCGTCGAACTGATCATAGACACGGAAGATGCAAATTGTTCTTTAGTCGGTGGCGGCTGGTTTGCGACAGCGAATGCCGGTTATTACGGAACATCGAGTTCCATGCTCAATTACATTGGAACCGGCGATAAACAGGCGATCTATCGCACTTCGCTGAACAAATCGATCCTGTGTAAAGTCTATAGTTGGTGGGTTGCAGCTAATAACCGAAGCACGGATACGCCGTATGTCGTCGTTCATGCGAACGGACGCGATACGGTACGCGTCAATCAGGCGACGAACGGCTCGAAGTGGAATTTCATCGGACAGTATAATTTTTCCAGCGATCCATCACAATGCGTCATCATTTCCAATCAGGCGACGACAGGAACCTACATCGTCGCGGACGCGCTGAGACTGCTGACAGCCGATTCCGTCGAGATCGTTACATCTGTCGATCCGAAAACGAAAAGCGACAACCTGATCTCGACTTACGAACTCGGGCAAAATTTTCCTAATCCGTTCAATTCCACAACGCTCATTCGGTTCTCGATTCCTAATGCTGGAATCGTCAGGCTGACTGTTTACGATCTCTTCGGACGCGAAGTCAAATCGCTCGTCAACTGCTGGCAAACTGCCGGAAATCATCGTGTCTCTTTTACGGCTGATAACCTGCCGACCGGCGTTTATTTTTACAAATTGCAGGCCGGCGATTATTCACGAACGAAAAAAATGATCCTCATGAAATAGAAAACGAAATGCCGAAGAATTATAAATTTCACGTCATATCGAATACACACTGGGACCGCGAATGGCGCTATCCGTTTCAGCGCAATCGCCAGAAATTGGTCGAAATGATCGACCAGACTCTGGACATTCTTGATAGAAATCCAGACTATCGCGCGTTTCATTTGGACAGTCAGACCATTGTTTTAAAAGATTATTTAGAAATTCGCCCGCAAAAGCGCGAACAGGTTGAAAAATTCATCCGCGAGCGTCGATTACTCGTCGGTCCGTGGTACATTCTGCCTGAAGAATTTCAGGTTGGCGGCGAAAATCTCGTCCGGAATCTTCTGCTGGGTCATCGCATCGCCCGCGAATTCGGGCACGTCATGAAAGTCGGCTACTCGCCATTTTCGTGGGGACAAATCTCGCAACTGCCGCAGATTTATAAAGAATTCGGCATCGACGTCATCATGTTCTATCGCGGTGTCAATTCACTTGACAGCCCAAAAGCGGAATTCATCTGGGAAGGCGCCGATGGAACGAGAACGCTGACATCGCGATTCTCGACGATGCCGCGCTACAATTTTTACTTCTACATTTATCGCCCGGTCGTGCATAACGAGAAGATTTCGGATGTCGTACGCCGATGGACGCGCGGAGGTCTTCCTTTCCATTTCACCGATCCCGAACCGGCAACCGAAGATTACGCATTGGCAGATGCGCAAGACGAATATTATCCGGAAAATGTTCAACCGTCCGTCGAATCGATCATCCAAAATCAGATAGACGACTTCACGACCGATCACATATTTTGGGCTGAAGGTCACGACACGAGCGGTCCGAACGAACAGACGGTTCGGATCATTAAAGACATCAACAAGGTTTTAACGAACGGCCAGGCGATCCACAGCACGCTCGAAGATTATGCCGACGGGCTGAAAACTTTCGTCGATTTGTATAAACTTACCGTCGTCAAAGGCGAGCGGCGAAGCAGTCAGTTCGACCGGCGTTCCGGCAACATGTACGGATACACGACATCGGCAAGAATGTTTCTCAAGCAGGCAAATTTTCTGACAGAGAAGTGGCTCCAGTTTTACGCGGAACCGTTCAACCTGATCGCTGGTGCATTGGGACTGGACATCGCCGACCGCTATATAGAAACGGCATGGAATCTCCTTCTGCAAAATTCCGCACACGATTCCATCGGCGGATGCAGTCTGGATGAAATTCACGCCGACGGTATGAACCGGTACAAACAGGCAACCGAGATTTCGCAGGGCGTTTTCGACCGCGCGTGGCGATTCATCGTGAAGCAGATCGATCTGAAGAACCAACCGGCGGACGACATTTTTCTCGTCGTCGTCAATCCGATGACATTCCTAAGAAACGAGATTATCGAAACCTTCATCGACATTCCGCAGGAAATGGACGCCGGCAACATCACGATCCAAACGCTGACCGGGAAAGAAATCTCGTTTCAATTGATCGATAAAAAAGACGCCGAACCGGTGCTGGAACACCTCAACGACCGCCCGATGTATTTCCGGATGAAACGTTACCACGGATACTTATTTGCTGAAAATATTCAATCCATGGGTTATTCAACGCTGAAAATCGTCCCGTCGAAATCATCGAAAAGTTCGACCGGAACGATCGGCCGGATTGAAAAAGGTCTGCCGGTTCTGGAAAACAAACACCTGAGAATCGATGTCCAATCCAACGGAACTTTCGACGTGCTCGACAAAACGACCGGAAAGCATTTCAACGGACTCGGCTATTTTGCCAATGAAGGTGAAGCTGGTCATGCGTGGACGCATATTCCCATCGATCCGGTCGTCGATACAAAGAATTCAAAACCGGTCATCGACCTGATTGAAAACGGTGAACTCGCTTCCGTCGCTCGTATTCATCATGAATTGGAAATTCCCGCCGAACTGCAAAACGGAAAGCGATCAGATACTGCGTGTCAGTTGCCGATCGATCTCAAGATCGTGCTTCGACGCGATTCATCTTCCGTCGAACTCGATGTTGATCTCGACAATCGTTCGGAAGATCACCGTCTGAGGCTGATGTTCCCGACGGACATCGATGCAGAATATTCTTGGGGCGAAGGACAATTTGATGTTGTTAAGCGAACGACGAAACGGGCCGATACTTCCGGCTGGATCGAACAACCGATGGTTGATTACCCGCTTCATCATTTCGTCGATGTCAGTGACGGGCAAACCGGCGCGGCGATTTTCGTTGACGGTTTGAAAGAATATGAGGTTTTAGACGACGCGCGGACGACACTGGCGATCACGCTGTTCCGTGCATTTTCTTATGTCATTCAACCGAGTTCGGTTCAGGATTATTCTTATCACAAAGGATCTCAATGCCTTGGTAAACAGACATTCCGGCTGGCGTTTATGCCGCATGCCGGTGATTGGCAGACAAGCAATGTTTATCGCTCGGCATTAGCATTCAACAACGAACTAAAATCGATCCAGATCGGACGCGCAACCGGTAAACTGAACCCGGAATTGTCGTTCCTCAGCATTACACCGGAAAGTCTGATATTCAGCGCCTTGAAATCGCCTGAAACAGCATCAGCCAAATCGCTCGTCCTGCGGCTTTATAATCCGACAGAATCCGAAATTCGTGGCAAGGTTCGGACTTACTTCAAATTGACGGAAGTCCGACAGATAACACTCGAGGAGATCGACATAGATTCGATTCCCTTGACCGATACCAATTCCTTTCAGATAACCGTTCCGGCGAAGAAGATTCAGACGTTCATGTTGGAGATCAAGGAATAAACCGCGGAGATCGCAGGAAAAGGTAATCTTACCGGTAATATCTGAATATTTGCATGCTTCAGTCATAACATTGTCAGAATCACAGATTACGCTGATTTATGGATTTCACAGATTTCTTCTATCGGTTTCATTCTCTGTAATCAGTGAAATCAGCGTAATCTGCTTAATCAGCGATTCAGACATTTTTCTGTGACATCGCCACACAGCACGGCATCCATGAATCCACCTAAAGTGGACAGACTCACGACTTTATCACCACTTTATTACTATTTTACTCCTATTTAACCCAATCTACCCATTCTACCCAAAAACAAAAGAGGCTGTCTTTCGACAGCCTCTTTCTCGTGAATTTGGAAAAAACGTTATTTCAGAATGGTCATCTTCTTCAGCGACTTGTAATTATTCGCCTCAACTCTGTAGAAGTAAATTCCACTGGCCAGATTGCTGGCGTTGAAGTTGAAGGTATAATGTCCAGCCGGCAGATAACCTTTATGAATCGTCGCCACTTCCTGACCGATCAGGTTGAACACGACCAACGATACTTTCGCGGCTTTCGGCAACGCGAGTTCGATATTCGTCGTCGGGTTGAACGGGTTCGGATAGTTCTGTGACAGTAAATATTCCGTAGGAATAACCACTTCTTTCTTGATACCGACCTCGGGTCCTTCAATGTAGAGCGTGCCGATCCACAAGTCGGCATTCAAATTCCATGAAGAAGACCCGGATTGATCGAAGTAACCGAACGAACCGTCGGAATACTTTTCCCATGCTCTGTGAGCGGATTCGCCTTCGCCGTTTGCATCGGCATAAAGGGCGAACTGATCGTCACAAGTGGTTTTCCATTCAACGCCGACAAACACCGGTCCGGCAAGTTTGATAGTCCCCGGGAGTCGGAAGGCGTTGAAATGAGATTTAACCGTATCCAGTTTGTCAGTCGTGATTTCGATCTTGGCTAACAGAACATCCGGTGCGCCGGTGATGGCTCCAACTGTTCTGACGACGAGGTCAATCGTATCGGGAAGGTTCACGATATTCTTCGCCGCGAAGTAGTAGTTAAAACCAAACAACGTGTCGCCTAACTTTAGTTGCATTTTCTGATATTTACCAATATCGCCGTAGCTATTGGTTCCGGCAATGTATCCGGTTCCGCTCGTATTGGCATGCAAAGTCGCGGTGTTGCCATAGAAAGCGATCTTGATGTTGTCAGGAACGTATTCGTCATTGTTCGTGAACGCCGCGAGACCATTGTTAGCACCGAATACATAAATGATGTAGGTGCTGTCGTTCACGACCGTGAAGTCAACCGAGCCTGTGCCATTGGAGTTTCCAACATTGCCTAACGGAAGCGTGAAGGCAATCTTCTCTGCTTTGGCGGCGCCGCCCGTAACATCGATGACATCGACTCTTTCAGAAGTCGTTGAGGTACTGTAATTGTAATAGTACACCAAAACCCGTTCTGAATCTTTCCATTTCATGTATTTGATCTTGGAAGATCCGGTAGCAACAACGCTTGAAGCGACCGTGTCGATCGTTCCGTCAGCGAGTCTGTGCGAGAGCTGTCTGCCGGCGGATTTGATCCAGAGCGTACCGTCATCGGCCACAGTGACATTCGGTACGGAACCCATTGCGCTGGGCATTGGGATGACTGTCGGCGTAAATGTCTGGCCGTTATCAGTCGTCGTAAACTTGACGATTTCGGTGCTGGCGCTTGCAGCGGCATAGATCGTCAGTGTGTTGTCGTCTGCGCGACCGACAACGCTCATCAAGTCACCGAAACGTTTATTGAGAGCATTATAAGAAATGACCGTCAATGGTGTTCCGGTTTCGCTGTCCCAACGATAGACCGTAAACGGAGCGGATGAGGCATCCGTTGTCATGTTGCAGACGAACAGTTTGCCATCTTCCGAAACGTCCGCGACGTTGATCGGGAAAGTGCCGACTGCAGTCGTCGGAGCCGGAATGACACCGAGGCTGTCGCCGTTCAATGCATTATAGATTACAATGCGATGCGTCACATTGCGGGTTACGACGTAAGCATGATCTTTGTCACCCATCTTGCCAACTGCCATACCACGAGTGTAGTTGCCCGTATTACGGCAGATTGTTGCCGGAGTTCACGCTCTTTGACCAGAACGGAAGCAAAGCCTTGGGTTCGGGTTTCGGAACGTTGATAATGATGTGTTCCTTCGAGATCGGAATGATCTGATAGCCGTTGTTCGGCGGAGTCGATGAGGTGAACTGACAGGCAACGCCGATCACCGAGAAATTCGCGCCCGAAGGCATCACAAATTCGTCGGCATCGGTATCTTTGTCGATTCTCATGGTCAGAGTATCCAAACCGTCCGTGATGAACAGATTCGCATTTAAGCCCGGCGTCCACCCTGTATAAGGCTCGACCATCCGGACATTATCCAACCGGATCAATATTCCTTCGATCGGTTCCATAACTTCGGCAATCGTCAGAACACGCGGTTCAATGACATTGCCCGTAGAAATTATGTCAATCGTCGTATCCGGAAGCGGAATGATCTCGGTCAATCCGCTGTAGAAAGAGACTGTTCCGGTAACTTCTACTTCATCGCCGATAGCCAATGCCATGGCATATCCGCTCTTATAGATGTTGATACCGCCGGTGGCATCTTGGATGTAATAACCCAAACGATTTGCATAACCGATTTCAAGGTTCGTCGTGGTATTGACACCTTTAACTTTGACGATTTTGTTCAACAGATCCGGTCTGAAATCGCCATCGGCGTCAACTTTCGCTTCGGCAATCGTCAAAGACGGGATATCGATCGGCAGAGTCAATGTCCAGGCAGCGATCGTATTATTCGTGATCAATTCATAAATCGTCGCTGTGCCGTCGGTATTGAGTTTGTAAGTCAGATCGGCACATGCATTCGTATTTGCGTTATATCCGGAAGTCGTATTGACTGTATCCACTAATGTCGGGTTGACTTCCGATTCATTGACATTCCAGACCTGAACTTGATTTCCGCGGAACGCATTGTTCTTTCCGGCGACCGCGACGACTTTCTTAGTAAACGGAACATGAAGATACATGACCGTATGCCAACCACCGTCAACCAAACCGCCGCTGATCGCATTGAGGACTGTTCCTGTTGCGCTGATATGAGTAGTCGAAGTTCCGGCGCCATTAACCCAGAACGTGCCATCGCCAACCGGTGAGATACCACCGCGTGCTAAACCGGCTGCAACTGTAATGGGTGTGCCAGCTGTGAACGTCAAGCCGTCTGCCGTCGTGAGCACTTCGATTCTTGTGGAAGTCGAGCCGCTCGCATAAATAATCGTATTTACGCCTGAACCGACGAGTGTTATAATGTCACCCGTTCTTGCCGCAGGCGCGGCGTTTTCGTAAGCAACTGTTGGAACGGCGGTTTCGTTCGCCCAGCGATAGAGTTTAAAAGGAGTCGTACCGCCAGTCGTCAGGTTACATAAATAAATCACACCGTCTTTATCGACGCGTGGAATATTAATCGCGTATGTGCCACCCGCTACGCCGGTCATGTTCATTCTACCGACCGTATCGCCGTTCGCCGCGTTGAGAATCCAAAGATTCGCCGCGCCGGTTCTGCTGGCGACAATGAGGTGATTGGTGACGGGATTGTAGGCCATACCACGTGTGAAGTGATCGTTCTTAAAGAACGGATAACTCGAAATGTCCTTTTCCCAGAGGAATCGCGAACTCGGCGAACTGACAACAACAACATCGGCTGCGTTGCGTGGTTCGATCTTGAAATTGGAGAAATCATAATTACTGACACCGGTAACATTATATACCCAGCTCAATTTTCCAACCGAAAGGAATAATTTATCGTTGACGCGTGTCTTACCTGACGCATCAGTGATTTCCCATTCACCGTTTCCCAGCGAAGGATTCGTGCAGGTCACGTTATTAACTGTAACCAATACGCCTTCATATTTTTCCTGAACAAATTCGGCAGCTGTTACAACGGTCGGAGCGGGAACAACACATCCTGAGGCTAAAACTGTCGTCGTTACGCTGTCGATTTCTGTCAGATTATAATATTCAGCCATTTTTCCAACGACAAGAACGGAGTCACCAAGAACGACCGCCGGAGCAGTCTTCGTGTAAGCATAGATTCCGTTCCAGCCACCGGGCGCATCCTGTAGCCAGAAGCAATTCGATCCAACAGCCGTTACGATACCGATTGTCTTGATCCATTGACCTTTAAGTTTGGAATCACCAACGATGGCAGCGCCTGTCGTATCCTGTAATTGCGCGACTGTGAGAATATCGGATTTCTCCTTAAACGTAATCGCGATCGAAACCGGATCAGATTCGACATTGCTCGAGCCTGTCACGGTACCCGTATAAGAGTATCCACCGGGCAAATAATCGCCTTCGATCCGTAGATAAGGATCGTCCATTGCGCCGGCTAATTTCTGGAGACCGTCAACCAATTTCAATGAAGCATCGGAAGCGACTTTAAGATAGAAAGTCGGTTCAACGGCATTGATGATGTCCCAGGCAATCTTCTGCCAGGCAGTATCGCCTGTTGCGGTAGCATCACTTGCATTTACGCCGCGTCCGTTCCAGTATTCGAAGAAACCGGCCGGATAAGTGGCTACCTTGAAACCATAATAACCTTCTTTTAACGGTTCATTCGTTGTCGTTCCGGTCAGTAAATTCAGATAGTACCAATCAATGGCCGGATCGATTGTCGTACTAAAACCGTTGACTATATCTCCCGCAACGTTCGACCATGAAGCCTGATCGGTCGAAGAGCCAAGAACGATGTTCGTGAACTGCGGTTTGACTGTCGCAAAGGTGATACCAATAGTGATCGCATCGGATTCAATACCGAATTCGCTGGTCACTTTACCAGTGTAAGTATATGCACCTTCTAAATAATTACCATTGATCCGCAGATAAGGATCGTCCGTTGCGCCGGCTAATCTTTGGAGACCGTCAACGAGTCTAAGACTACCATCGGTACCGACTTTTACATAAAATGTCGGCTGATTGCCGTTGATGATTTCCCATGCGATCGCCTGCCAGCCGGAAGCGCCGGAAACGACGCCGCGAGCCGCCCAGTAATCCATGAAGCCTATCGGATGTGTGGCAACCGTAAAGCCATAATATCCGGGCGTCATCGGTACACTTGTCGCCGTTAATGTATCAAATGTCAGATAATAATATTCAATCGTCGGATTCAGATCCATGCTAAAACCAGCAGCAACGTCATAAGTGACAGAAGCCCAGGTGGCCTGATCCGTTCCGCTCCATAATTTCAAATCGGTGAATTCCGGTTTGGCATTATGCGAACCGAGATAGCCGAAAGTATCTTTGGCTTTGACAATCCACTCGGAATCGTCAGCGTTTGTCCCAGCCGATGTTGTCCAATTGGTATTACCTGATGTAACCGTTGGTTTGCGAATTAAGGTATGATCCGCAGCGGCTCCGGTAACTCCAGCAACATTAAAATTAGCCGTCTGAGTTTCAGCGCCAATAGCATCAGATAGTAAATTACCATAAAATAAGCCAACTGCATCGTTACCGTTAAAAGTTGGGACATTGTCTCCATTGCCACCATTAACTGTCCCATTATAAGCAAATCCAATATCCCCAACGGATGAAATAGCGGTTACTGCCGCACTATTATAAACTACATACACATCACCTGCAGCTAATGTGCCTGATAACGGTAAGACATATCTTGTATCCGCTCCGGTGGTAGTAACTCCCCAACCTAAACCATTATTTGAGGCTTTTACAACATATTTGCTTAAATCGATGGTTTCATTAGTGCCATTGAAAATTTCAATGGCTTTATTGTTACTACTACCTTCGATGTATTCAGAGAAAAATACATTCGGCGGCGTTCCGATCAAAGGAGTTGCGGCTTCGTCAGCACCTTTATATGGAAAATAGACACTCCGGACATCTCCGTCAATATCCTTTTCCACAGAAGCGATTGGTAGGCTATATAAACTGTTATCACCGATCGACGCGCCTGCAAGATGCAGATCTGCAGCGCTGGTAAATTCTACCGCTTTAGAGACAGAGTGCACATCCTGTCCGGAAGCGGTCTGCCAGTCGGCAAAAGTGGTGACATCCGCTGAAGTCCAATATCCTGCTTTAGCATTGCTACCGCTCAGATAAATATCGTTATAATCAGATGTGAGCGTTCCTAATTTCTTATAAACACCATAAGAAGCCACTGCATCATAAGTATTGATAATAACGTTATTTTTTACATCGTAAACTCCTGCACTGCCGAACCGTAAACCTGCTACGATGCCGGTCGTGTTATTGACCGGATTCATATAAATAGTATTATGGTAAATATTTGCATTAATCGCATCCTGCGTGTAAATACCTGTAACCGGTGTCGTATTGCCTGTAGCGTTCAGGCAATAAAAATCACCAATAAAATTGTTATAAATATTGACAACATTTCCTGCCTGAGCGGTCAAGGTGCTTATCCCATGAAGTCCCTGGCTTGTGGCATTATTCGTTTTCTTAAGAACAATCCTATTGTTAAAAATATTTATTGTTCCACCGTATGTGTTCGCCATAATTCCATAAACAACATATCCTGTGATGGTAGTTGATGGATTTGAGATAATATTTCCAGAAATTTCAGAAGTCGTTCCCGCGGCGCCGACAACATAAAAATACACAGTACGCATTTGCGCTGTAAGATCGTTGTTCTTGACGATAATATTGGAACAATAAGTAGATGGCGCAGTACTTGAACCAGTGACTCTCACAGCATAAAAAGGAATATTCGTGCTGTTTCCCATAACATTATTTTCAATCGTTAGATTATCAGCAACGCCACTTGTTTGACCATTAATATAAATAACAGTGGACGTATTGGCTGTAGACATAGGAGTCTTAAATTGAAAATTGGTATTTTTAACGGTGATATTATCTGTGTTGCCATAAAGTTCAACAATGATCCTTCCATTCGTCCCGTCACTCATCAAAATTGTCAGGTCTTTCGTCGTTCCGCCTTCGGAGTTTGACCCATCAATCGTTACATAACTCGCGCCACTGATAGTTAAACCTGCATATTGGTTGGCTCCAGCAGTCGCAGTACAACCACTGATCGTGATCGTATCTGTCTTCGCCGTCGCTGGTTTGATAACCAAATTGTTGGTCGCATTCAAATCCGCTCGGGTAATTATCAGATTTGCGCCAACCTCAGCGAGGTTGCCATCAATTAAAAATTTTACCGTTCCTGACGCTCCATTGGTATTGAGCGCCGTAATAGCCTCGGCTAAAGTGGCAAAGCCTTGCGGATTTGCTCCCTGCGGGATGTAGTAATCACCCGAAAGAGTCGTAATCGTCGTTGCGGCGGCTGTATTGAACATGCCAAGTCCCAGGAATAGGACCATGGCAACCGCCAAAGTCATAAACTTTTTCATAGTATCTCCTTTGTTTGATTGATTTTGTTTTTTAAAAGAAGACGAACCGTTATCAAAATGTGCCTTTTGCCTCCATCTTGACGGTTATGGTTGAAATGCGGAAAGATAATTGTAGCAAAATACTTTTAAGAAAATGTTGGGAGAAAATGTTAGGATTGTCGTCTGTCATCTCAATAATCTGTTGAAATTTCCTTGCATAATTAATTTGAATGAGCGTTTCAATTTCAACTTCTTCGGAGCGCCGTTACCAGCCATTCCGGAGAGTCCTTGGTTCAAAACATTAGAAAAAACCTTAAGCAATGACGCACTGCCGATATTATCAATTCAAATCATCAAATTCAAGGAAAATTTTATTGTTTTTTTTATCCTCTTTATGCCACCGGTCACAAGAACCGGTTAGGAAAATTATTATCCAAACTTAAATGATGAGTCCTCAGTTCCGGGATTCAAGTAACAGGTTACGATCAAACCTAATCCTACCTATTCTACTTAATTAACCCATTCCCACCCAATCAACCTTTGCCTTTTCCTCTGGAACGACATAATTTACACCATGATCGACCTGAGCCGATTCGACACAAGAAATCATTTCCCATCAGCCGATTTTTTCGTCAGGAAAAACACTCTTCAAATCGACCGACAATCTCTCGCACACGTCGCAAAAATCCTTCGAGTATTTTCAAAATTTCCATACGAAAACCTTAGTAAAATTCTAAGACTAAACGAACGATGGGACGATTCTCCCCACCGTTTTCCGGTAGATATTATCGATGATTATGACCGATTCCGATTCGGCGGCACGTGCTTTTCATTGACGTATTTTTTGAAGACAATTCTCGATTATTTTGATTATGATACCAGCGTCGTTATGATGGATATGAAGGCCGGAAAAAACTCGCACTGCGCACTCACTTTGAAATTTGACAGCAGGGAATTCCTACTCGATCCCGGTTATCTGCTTTATCAACCGTTAGAAATCGATTCGGCAAATCCGGCTTTACCGTTCGATCCTGTTACTGACACTTATTCACTTTGGACAACTGAAGGCGCCCGACTTAAATGGCGCTATTCGTTTCAGAAGAAATCGACTGAACTCATGGATTTTGTCAGTTTTTGGAACGATTCGTTCCACTGGAAGTCAATGTCCGGCATTTGTCTATCGAAACGCGATGAAAACGGTTTTCTCTATATTCATAATCATTACATGCAGCAAATCATCGGCGACACGCGACACAAGTGCAATTTCAAAGAAGAAATTGGCGTACTCGCGGAAAGATATTTCGGCGTCTCACCGGAAATCGTGCGCCATGCAGAAATTGCTCTCACAGAAAATATAATCAGAGAAAAGGAACTCAACCCGAAAATCACGGATTCAATAAAACGATGATACCTTCACTTCCAAAACCAGTCAAGTTCTTTATCGGCGCATTATATTCCGATAAGAACCTATTGGAAAAAGCGATGACCGACACCGAAAACGCTTTCAGTCCGATCGATTCCGTCAGTAAAGACTTTCCATTTACTATGACGACTTATTATGATGCCGAAATGAGCACGCCGATTTTTCGACGGTTTTACTCGTTTAAAGAACTTATCTCGCCTGATATACTCGCATCGGCTAAATTAGCAACCAATTCAATCGAAGATCGGTATGCTTTCGGTAAAAGTCGCAAAGTGAATCTCGATGTTGGATACATGGATTATAACAAGATCGTTCTCGCATCGGCAAAATACGGAATCCATAAAATTTCCATCGGATCGGGCATCTATGCAGATATGGCTCTGCACTATGAAAAGGGTAATTTTTCTCCTTATCCATGGGCGTTTATGGATTTCCAGTCAGCCGATTATCGATCATTCTTCTTAAACATAAGGACGATTTATAAAAGACAATTGAAGGAAATTCATATTTCCGCCTAATACGAGATAAACGGTTGAATAAAAGTAAAAGACGTCCCGCCATTTGACAGACGGAACGTCTTTGTTTGGGGATTTGGAATGATTTCTATTTATTCCAGACTTTTACTGTCTCCTTAAAAGTGTCAAAAGTGATTTCTTCACGGTTGTATCGCGTCACGTCGGATTTTTTGAATTTGAAGTACATCCGTTTCGCTTCATCGTCCGATAAACGATCGTTCAAATCAACAGCAACCATGATACACTCCGAATCTTTAATTTTTCGCAGAGTGTGCCCGTATTGTCCGACGACTTCGATAATGTCATTTTTCAACTTATTAAGAACCGAATCTCTCTGAGCCTGTGTTTGTTTAGATTGGACATCAAACTGAACATTAATATCCATTGTCTCCGAATCTTCATCCGAAGAAACCGGTGGAACCGGAGGAACGGGCGGTGCAGGTGGAAGAATGGATTCTTCACTATCCATCTGATTATTGGATGAGCGTTTTTCGAGTTTTCTCTTTAGCTCATCATATTTTCTCATCCGCTCATCATATTCTCTCATCTGTTCGTCGAATTCTCTCATTCGTTGATCAATTTTTCTCATTGCCTTTTCGGCTCTGGCAAGCCCTTTTTCAACGATGATGTTCATATTCATATTCAACATTTTAGCCGGAGAAAAGAATAAAACGCCATAATTATCCAGATACAGTCCGTTGGTGCCCCCGGTCAATGTGTAAAACTTTTCATTTCCGGATTTTCCCATCGCCGAATCGAATATCTTGCTCATGACTTCAATTTCACGATCTGCTTCATTGCCGCCAGTCGATTCTGTGAACTGGATTTTACTGATTATCGCCATTTCATCTATTTTATCCTGACGGAATTTCGTCAGGTCGCTGACAAGAGCCGTGGCTCGTAATTGACTTAGCATTTCCGCGTCTTTTTCTCCGCTTGAAATACGGCCCTTGTTACCAATCCTGATGTTCACGCAGATACGGTCATTCGGACCGAGTGATTTGACAGAACTGGCATAGTTGATGAAAAACTGGGTGAGCAATTTTTTTGTTTCTTCGATGATCTGCTCCGGTGTTTTCTCATCGTCATTAGATTTCGATTCATTATCGACATTCACATCGATAACAATTTTCTTTTCTTTATCGGTAGTCACATCGATTTTTGGAATCTTCTTGATCGTTTTTTGAATATATTTTGACAGGTTGTACATGTCATAGCTTTCAGCATCGAATAAAAGCCCAAATCCGTCGAGATAAATACCACGAACATGATCGCCGAAGTTGAATTGCATCGGGCTCTCTATGATGATCAGGTCGTCCAGAACATTTTCCATTACGTCGATGTCTCGCATCAATTGCTCTTTTTGCCTGGCATCTGTCTGAGAAACGAGCGAACTCGTCATCGGAATGGTGATGACCAGAATCGCACCTAAAATTGCTAAGTATTTTTTAATGATTTTCATATTGGCTCCATGGTTTTTCATTTTTCCCACAATTCCTTCTTTATAATCGTTCAAATTCATTATCGCTTGCCGCATCATTGCTGAGAGGCTCCGGATTGTAAATTGACATATCGGATCAAATTACCGATAGCGCGATCCGTCTCGTCCGATCGTCTCTGGGCACCGTAATGCACTCCTTCGACGGCGGTCGATACCAATTTCAGATCGGCTTGCCGGTTTCGCTCGACTTCCTTATATAATTCGCTGACTAATGTCACTGTTTCGATTTTATCCCTTTTCGCATATTCATCCAGAATCTGCGCGAAAGCCTTGAGATTTTCCGATTTCAATTTTTCAAGATCGGCTTGCGTAACAGTCGGAGTCAGAGCAGGAGCAGAAACCGGCGCCGGTTCAACCGATTTTCCCAACAGGCTCATCCGGAAATCATATTTACCATCCTGAACCGTCATTTGAAAATTAGCAATGGAAAGTATCAGTATAAGCGAAGCGAAAGCGATGCCGAGTCCGGATAATATTTTTCCCGGTTTCAGTTTGCCGATCCAATCGCCAATAAACGAGCGTGATTCTTTGACAAATGTCAGATGCATATCCGGCTCGACATCTTCCCACTTTTTCATGGTTTGAGAAATCGCCCGTAATCCGGAATACTCCGCCCGGCATTTTTCGCATTCGACAATATGCGCAGACAGATGCTTGCGATCCTCATCTGAAATCTCATTATAAATGGCGTCGATCATCATTGTTTTAAAATCGTCACATTTCATAGCCAACAACCTCCCGGTCGATTCCCCATTGTTTGAAAATTTTTTGTAACGCGGACAATCCATAATACATCCGCGATTTAACCGTATTGATCGGAACTTCGAGAATTTCCTCGATCTCCGTGAATTTCAGTCCGTGATATTCCTTCATGATGATGACAATCCGCTGTTCCGCCGGAATTTGCTGAAGCGCGCGATTGAGAATTTCCGAGATGTTTTCATGGTGAATCGCCGACTCTGTCCGCGCATCAGCGTCCCAGAGCGTGACTCTTTTTCCCTTAAATTCGGAATCGTCATCACAACCGCCATCATCGATGGAAAAGTGGTTTTTCCGTTGCTTCCGCTGTTCGTCGTGGCACTGATTGAGCGCGATCGAATACAGCCAGCATGAAAATCTTTCCCGGTCTTTCAATCGTTTCAACGATTTGTACGCGCGGATAAATGTCTGTTGAAGTACATCTTTCGAAGCATCCTCGTCGCCAATATACCGAAGGATGAAATTGAATATCGGCTTCTCCCACCGCCAAACGAGCGTGTTGAACGCGCCCGCGTCACCATTTAAAAATTTCAGTATGAGTTGTTCGTCATTCATCAATCGCTTAGACTTCCCATTCTTTAAAAAAGTTTTACTCTGCCATAAATTCCTGAAAAAAAACTGGTTTGACTAATGGAAAAGTGATAAAATCCAACGCTTTTTTTAAAGTATCAGTCAGGTTTTATTCATGATAAAATTTCATCGACGCTTATTTTTTACCGCCATTTTCATCCTGTCATTCGCTTCTGCTGTAAATGCGCAGGTGCTCGATCAAATAAAAGAACATCCGGGCATTCATCAGATTGAATCCGAACTGCACCGGAATATCAAATCGGCTCCCGATGAATCCATCCCGCTTTCCGAAGTTGCCGACTTTCAACCGCGAATCGTTAAAACGACGACACATGAGGTCTTCGGCTATCTTCCCTATTGGCTGTACTCCTCATACAGTTCACTAAATTATCAACTACTGACAACCATCGCCTATTTCAGTGCGGAAATCACATCGACCGGCGGCATCACCAACATGCACGACTGGCCGGCTTCGGCTCTTGTGAATAGAGCGCACACCAACGGCGTTCGCGTCGTTCTCGTCGCGACGCTTTTTGATTCCGGCACACTGGCGACTTTGCTGGGAAATGCGACCTATCGTCATGACTGCGTGATGAATCTGCTCGATGCCGTCGAATATGGAAACGGCGATGGCGTGAATATCGATTTTGAGGCGATGCCCGCCACGCAAAAAACGAATCTGGTTTTATTTATGCAGGAATTGGCCGATTCCTTCCGCGTTCATATTCCGAACACTCACATTTCAATGGCGACACCCGCTGTCGATTGGAACGGCGCGTGGGATTACAATGCGTTAGCGAATATCTGCGACGCGCTTTTCATCATGGGTTACGATTATTACTGGTCGAGTTCTACGCAATCCGGACCGAATTCGCCGCTCACCGGCGGTTCGATCAACGTCACAAACACGGTCAATACCTACTTGAGCAAAACCGGAAACAACGGCGCTAAAATCGTTCTCGGAATTCCATATTACGGACACGATTGGCCGACTTTGACAGACGAGGCTCATTCACAAACAACCGCGAAAGCCAAATCGGTCGTCTTTTCCACTGCCGTCGTCAATGCGCAAACCTACAGCCGGCTCTGGGACGCGACTTCACAGACACCGTGGTACAAATATTACACAACGAACTGGCGTCAATGCTGGTATGACGATTCTTTAAGTATCGCTCTGAAGTACAGTCTCGCCAAGTCGAAAAATCTTCTGGGTGTCGGAATGTGGGCGCTCGGACATGACGGAACACGTCCCGAACTTTGGGGCGCATTGGCAGATGCTTTCGGCGGGTCGCTCCCTCCGCCTCAACCGACCGGCTTGATGGTTTTGAATCACGGCAGTTCGTCGATCAGGATTCATGTCGATCCGCAACCGTCCGCCGACCGATTCGTGATTTATTCCTCAGCCGATGGCATTACATTCGATTCATTAACGACAAGCCGCACCAACGACACGCTTCTCACCATTTCCACAATCACCTATTTTAAAGTTAAAGCCGTCAATTCCGCAGGCGGGAGTTCGTTCACCGAAGTCGGCGCGGCGGTCCCATCCGACCTATCGAAAAACATCCTGATCGTCAATGGTTTCGACCGGACGGATGGAACGGTAAATACATTCGATTTCGTCCGGCAACACGGTTCATCTGTTTTCGCAAACGGGCAGATTTTCGACTTTACCTCAAACGAACCGGTCATTTCCGGCGGGATTCAGTTGACCGATTATCGCATCGTCGATTGGATCCTCGGTGAAGAAGGAACTGTGACGAGCGTTTTCACTTCTCAGGAACAGGCAAAAGTGCGCGAATTTCTGGAAAGCGGCGGTTCGCTTTTCATTTCCGGCAGTGAGATCGGGTACGACCTCGCCGGTAATTACGCATCCGCAGAAGACACAACTTTCTTCGCCAATTACCTGAAAACGAAGTATATCAAAGATGATGTCAATCAATATGCGACAATTCCCGCAAGCGGCGGTATTTTCGATGGGATCGGCAATATCAATTTCGACGATGGAACGCATGGAACTTACGATGTTAATTATCCGGATGGAATCAAGCCGATCGGCGGAGCCGTTCGTCTAACCGATTATGATGGGGCAACCTATGAAACGGATGGTTGCGCCGGAATCGGTTACGAAGGTGTTTTCGGATCATCGGCGACTTCAGGTAAACTGATCTATCTCGCTTTTCCCTTCGAGACAATTTATCCGAAATCGACGCGCGATTCTCTTATGACAAGAATTCTCGCCTTTTTGGACAGACCCAATTCGATCGAACAAACGACAGTTTTACCGGAAACGTTTGCCATTCTACCAAACTATCCAAATCCGGCAAATCCGGGGACCATCTTTCCCATCATCTTCGGAAAAAACACGAATTCAGCGCAAATTTCTATTGTCAATCTTCTCGGCGAGGAAATCTTCTCGACGCGCATCGAATCCGCAAACCGAAGCCGCTATGATTTTCAATGGTGTGGCCGGACGAATTCGGGGAAACCGGCGCCGACGGGAATGTACCTGATCCGGATCTCGACAGCCAACGAATCGGCCGTCCGCAGATTTACGATTCTCCGGTAAATATAATCAGATGAAGAACAGCGCCGTCCCGCAGACGGCAATCAATGCGCCGAGGATTTCACGTTTGGTTATTTTTTCCTTTAAAAATAAGATCGCGAACGGAATGATGAGGATCGGCGGTAAAGCCATGATCGTCGAGGCGATTCCCGATTCCGTATGCTGAACCGCAAACAACGAAAACGAAACGCCCAGAAACGGTCCGAAGAAGGCGCCGAGCGTGGTGAGTTTCATCGCCGTCCTGTTTTTAATGGCAGGGATCAGCGTTTTCGTCCGCCGGGAAATGATGAAAATCAGCATAAAGCCGATTATTCCGGTAATGATGCGGATTTGCGTCGCGGCGAAGGCGTTATAGTCGCCCATCCCGTATTTACTGAGGATCAATCCGACCGCCTGCCCGACGGCTCCGCCAAATGCGAACAGGATTCCTCTCAGCGGACGATTAAAAGTCACGCCGCTTTTATCCGAATTCCGTTCCAAAACGACCAGAGCCACGCCACAGATCGTTACCGACATCGCGAAAAAATCGAGCAACGTCAGCGTCTCGTCGAGCATTAACCAGCCGATCAACGCGGTAATCGGCGGTACGAGAGACATCATGAGCATCGAAACCCGCGCGCCCGCTTCCACAAAAGCCTGAAAAAGAAACAGATCGCCAATGACAAATCCGACAAGCCCCGAAAGCGATAACCATATCCAAACATGCGTCGAGGCATCGAACGGAAGAATCATACCCCTGACAAAAAATGAAAAAACGCTTATAAAAATAAAACCGAGTACCAAACGGATAACGTTGACCGGTAAGGAGCCAACTCTTTTACCTGCCGCTTCAAACGAAAGCGACGTGAACGACCAGCAAACCGCCGTCATCAGCGCCGCCATTTCTCCGAGATGAGATTGAAACATACTTTATACTCTTCAATATAATAATCAATTTAAAAAACATGTTGATTGTATAAAATTGCGATCCGAAAAGCAATAACTATTTGTCAAGCGGTTCGTGTATCATTACCTCAAGATCATCGGGCAATCTTGAAACTTCGGGACAACATCTGCTGTGCGTCCTGTTTAACCGTCATCACCTCTTCGGACATAATTGAATTGTGAATTTCATTTTATTTCGACTCCTTTTTAGATTTCAATTTATTCCGTTTTTCCTGATTTCAGCCATTTCTTTTTAAATTGTTCATTTTCAGATACTTTCATCAGTAAATATTTTGATATCTGAGTATCCGGATATTTGTTAGCAATTCGCTTGTATCCTTCAATTTTTGGAGTAAACCTTCGATCATCATTTTTAAGATCATCGTACATCTTATTACAGCCCTCAGAAAATTCGAATGAAGAATATGAATTTTTAACTTTATTTAATATCTCTTCTTTTGTATAATATATTTGTGTATTTGCAGGCGGAGATAACAATATATCAAGTCCAAGCATTAAAACATATTTATAGAACAATGGACTGTTTTTATAATTAGTGAAATATTCTCTGTACAACCTGATAATTTCTTCTTTATTAGTTTGCCATGAATGTGTTTTTCTGCATTGTAAGTAAGCTAACCTCTCTTTATCCTGTTCAGCATTTGGTCCGACAATATAAAAAGTAAGTTCGTTCGATACCACCGGCATTTTATCAATCGTTATATTTTGTTTATGATATTCAGATTGTAACTTTTCGTACATATAATTCGCGTTTGTATAATGTGTGATCTGATACTGATAGAAACCGATTGGTAAATATTTGCCTTTCCCTTCCTTAGGGCGTGTTTTCGAAATGCCGTAGTAATTATTTAGATAGATGACATAATATTGCGATTCATCTGGTTTTAGCAAATAGCCTTCTTCCGGTCTATCATAAGGTCTGTCGCCATGACCGCCTCCTCTTTTAATCTCTTTCCCATCAGGACCGATCAGAGTTGCATAATAAGACTCCTTAATATCAAAGAAAAAACGATTTGTCATGACATCGGTCTGTCCGATATTTGTTTCCTTAAACTCAACATATATTGGTTCGTCTAGAAGAAATGTGTCTTTTTCAACAGAGAGTGTACAAGACAGCAAATTTGGATTATAAGTCTGAGAATAGGTCGAAATTGCAATCGACAAAAAAAATATGACCCTTTTCATGTTCAACCCCTTTTTTATTCGTTATATAAGTGATTAAATGCCTTTCCCTGACGACTGCTTGGTAAGCGATTTCATAAAATAATCCTCCTGTCTTATTGTCTTATACCTCTAATAGCAATAGCTTTTTGAGAACCCTTTTCAAATCCGACGATATAAACGGAATCATCAATTTGAAATACACTTAGTAAGCGAAAATTCTCGCATATTTCCGTATTTATAGAAAAGGTTCTACCATTGTAGTGAACAATTCTGTCATTCCCAACCGCAAAAAAATCATTAATTGCATTTCCGCTAACCTTGTATGTTGCTCCAAAAGTGTTCGTATAAAGAATATGATAGTCTTTAAAATATTTCTGGTTATGAATTACCAAAATGTTATTTTCAATTCCTCCAACTTCAACAACTATAAATTTGTCATTTGGAATAAAAATACCAGAAACATCCAGATAATTTTGATCTTTATAGAACTGGTGATCTGAATCCCAGACTAAAACCCATTGGTTATTTTCAAATTTAACAAAACTCCCCCAACCGGTACTTTGCCATCCACCTGCCCACATCCGCGTCTCTCCGGTCTGACTATCCATACAGCCATCAATATGCAGTAAATCCCGATCAGTTGGACTGGTCATCTTGGTGAACGATTGTCCATTGTAATGTACAATCGTGCCGGCACCACCGACGAAGTACATATCATTGGAAGATGTCCCCCAACAATCATAGATAGGCCCAACGTCCAATCCCATATCTGGTAGATGAAAAGCATAATAGGTAGTATCGGTACTATGGCAAGGAATATAACTATTTGCCCAAACATCATCTTCAGTAAAAGCAAAAATACTGTGAACATCAAGTTTCCAGTAATTAGAAATGATATCTTGCGGTAGCCACTGGCTTCCATCCCATTTATAGCAGTTGTGTACTTCGCTACCACCCCATGTCGGATAAACATTACCAACAGCCCAGACATTATTTTCAGCAAAAGCCCAGACATCATAGAGAACTCCATTTTCTCCCATTACATCTACCGTCCATGTGAAGTCGTGACTGGTGGTATCCATTGTTGTGACACTCAGCCAGTTGCTTTTGTCTATCGTTTCGCCGTGGTCTTTTACCAATAAGCGATAGCGATATGTCGTTGAAGGATCAGCGTTCCAGTCCGTCACGATCGTATCTTCACTGGACAAAGTGCCGGTAAGAACGATGAGGCTATCCCGCTGGATGGCATAGTTTCGTTTACCCGCCCCTGAGATTGAAAACGACAAACTGACAAAAGAAGGACCAGCATAGTCGAGGGCAAAATCTTTGCCTTCATTTTGCGGTTCAGTCGGACACTCCTTACAGGACATGGCGAGAACTGTGGCGAGGATAAGAAAGATCGTGAACATTGCAGTTTTGGCTTTCAGGTTGTTGTCAGAGGACATTGTATTTCCTTTTTTCCATTATCTTCATGGTTAAAACTACATTCATTTTTAGATAATTTCAACCACGTTGTTTTCCCGATAGTATTGGAACGCTTCGCCCCGTACCGAAATCGCGAAGTCGCACACCGAGCCATAAAAGGTGCGGGGATTTATTGGAATGTTCAGTTCTATCTCGCCTAACATCGAGATTATGTGAAATACTTTAATCTGATGGATATAAAATAGCACCACATCATATTTCATAATAAATCAGCGCTTTTCAGCATCTAACCCAGAGGTTAGTAATAGATTTCCCGCAATCCTGTTTTAATATTCTGAAATTGAGTAGTCAATAATGAGCGCGCTTTGGAAATGTTCAGACTGACATCTTTCGGACGCGGCGTTCGGATATAAGCATCGTCATATTTCGCACTGATGATGGAAGTATCCGGGATTTTTAAAACAGCACACAATTTTCTCCCGAAATCGAACCGGCTAACGCGCTGAGAACCGGCAATATGAAGAATTCCACGAATATCCATATCCGCCGCTTCTATGACAGCCTCAGCCGCCTTGCTGACCGAAATCATGCTCCGGAATTGGTCGTAAAATAGAACGACAGGATCGCTTATTACGTTATTCTTTCTTTTGATCAACTCCCGTTCAAGCCATTCGGAACCGTAAGACCGATCGAAAACGCCTTTGCCGTACATCAATGCAACCCGGCAGATCAAAGAATTCCTGCAATAGGCCAAAATATCCTTTTCCGCCTCGGCTTTCGTTTTTGCATAGACGCTCAGCGGATTGACCTCATCCTCTTCCCGGTAATTTCCTTTCGTTCCGTCGAAAACCATATCGGTCGAGATAAACACTAACCGCCGGTCATTTGTTTCACACCATTTGGCAAGAAATCCCGACGAACCGACATTAATCTCCTCAGCTTCCGCCGGATTTGCTTCACAGGTATCCGGATTGGCCATTGCGGCGTTGTGAATAATTACATCCGGCTGAATTTCATCGAGAATTTTTTGAAAAGCCGCCAAATCCTTCAGTGAACTGTAAAATGTCCTGACACCGGGAATTTCAGTCGGGTAAGTATGAAATAATCCTGCTACACGGAATCGATCTTTTGCAAAAGTTGCTAAATGTCCGCCCAGAAAACCGCTGATCCCCGTGATCAACGCAGTTTTCAAAGATATTCTCCCGTGAAATACTTCAAATACAACCCGATCAGAAAATGCCCAAGGCACAAAGTAAGACTCAGTAAAAATACAACCGGCGAGGTTCGTACCGTATTATTCAGCATTAATAAATAGTTGATGATCCCGATAACCGGTGCAAGAGCGAGCGAGAACCACCAGAACCGCACGATCAGCCGTTCCAATAAAATGAATATGCCAATCGCCGTTCCGGTAGTGAGTATAATGAGATAAAATCCCATTCCATCGATGATATGAACATGATGAAAGAAAAATCCCAGCAAAACCGCCGATAAAACGCCGTAAAGTAATAGAAAAAGTAGTCTTGTTCTCAGTTCGCGTTTACGGAAGTGAATTTGAATATAACCGAACTCTAAGCCGAGTAAAAACGTTATCAGCATGAGCCAGATCATCGACAACCTTTACTGAAAAATCTCAGGAGCGACATTATCCCAGTATTTACGGGATACTAATCGATAAGATGGCGCATACTTTCGCGAGTAAATTTCCGAATGATGAATGATCGGATAACCGGCGCGAGCGATGGATTCAGTGAATTCAGTCGTCTGTTCCTGATCGAAAAATACTTCCTGTGATTCGATCAGTTCGACAATCATTTGCCAGTTGGCGATGAATGCATCCGTATCGTTTTCCGCTTTGGCCGCCGACTCGGCGATCGCCTTACACAACAATTCCGGTTTCCCGCCTTCGTATTTAAATCGTCTGAGATTGATCCGGATATACGTTCCGGTTGGAGAAATGTCTTCAATCAAATCAACGGTCGAATCTGCGCTGACGGTGTTCAATTCATCATCGAGCCATTTCGCGATCTGGCTTTCATCCGTTCCCATATGTCCGGGACCAAAAATGCTTTGATAAACGAGTTTATAAACATCCTGAATCTGCATTTCTGGATATAAAGCCTTATGTTCCAAAACGATTTTTTTCCAGTCCGATGCGGTTACTTTATGGTGTTTCTGACCGCACGCATTTAAAAAACAAAAGATCAAAAGAATTCCAAGTAAAGAGTAACGTTTCATGATTGGCCGTTAGTCTGATTTGTCTGTTTTGTCTTTCACGTCGATGTCTTTGAACTCGGCGTCCTGAATATCTTTCGGATTCATCGGAAACGATGCGTTGGATTTCTTCGCCGCAGATGCTTCGCGTCTTTCCTCAAATCTGTAAATCACCGGCTTGATCAGTTTCCAAACTAAATAAATGATGATTAATGCCAATATTGCCTGTCCCATTTACAACACCTCTCTGCGCGGATTATAATAAATCGTGCCGGTGACCGGTTTGACGATGACCTGAAGCAGTTCGTGCAGATCGTCTTCATTGTTCACGAAATCGATCTCGTTGGTGTTGATAATAATCAGCGGACTTTCTTTATAGCGGAAAAAATATTCGTTATAAATTTGGTTCAGCGATTCGATATACTCGCGCGACATATCTTTTTCGTACGATCTTCCCCTTTTTCGGATATTTGACATCAGGTGATCAGTGCTAGATTGAAGGAAAACGACCAGATCGGGTTTGGAGATGTCTTTTTCAAGCAGATTGGCAATGTGATCGTAAAGTTGGAGTTCTTTCTCTTCAAGAGTCAAATGCGCGAACAGCCGGTCTTTAGCGAACATATAATCGCTGACTAACAGATTATGGAATAGATCGATTTGCTTGATTTCCTGCTGTTGTCTGTATCGGCTGAGCAGGAAGAAAAGTTGTGTCTGAAAGGCGAAACGTGCTGGTTCTTTGTAGAAATCCTCCAGAAATGGATTTTCTTCGAACCGTTCGAGTACCAATTGCGTCGTCAACCGTTCGGACAGAAGTCTTGCAAAACTCGTTTTCCCGACGCCAATGACGCCTTCAATAGCAATGTAACTCAAATCATTCATGGAAATTTCAAGCCTCCGTTAAAAATTCGGATTTTGGAAGGTTCATGGTTCCGATTTTTTGGACCGATGTGCGATCCGGGCATTCGGACAACAATAGCCGGACGTTTTTTCCGGTCACCGGATCGACGAACCGACCGTTTAATTCGTTCAATGGCGTCAGCACAAACCTGCGCTCGTACAGGGAATGATGCGGGATCGTCAGTTTCTCTGATTTCAGAACAACGTTAGTGAAAAAGATGATGTCGATGTCTATCTCGCGTGGGCTGTAGCGTTTCGCGTTCAGATCTCTCCCGCTATTGACTTCGATCCGTTTCAGCGTATCGATCAATTCGGTCGGTTGAAGATCGGTTTCGATCTCCGCAACAATATTATAAAAATTATCCTGATCGGGATTATACAAGGGTGTCGTTTCATAAAGTGACGAAATCTTTCGGACAGACATTGCCGGCGAATCACTGATCCGTTCAAGCGCTGATTGAAGATTCGCCTGACGATCGCCGAGATTGGAACCGAGGCTGAGCAATACCGGATGATATTTCAAGCCACCGCCTCCATCTCTTTCCGCGTGCGGTGCATTTCTACTTCCACCGTGTCGAGAACACCTTTGATCGGCGCGTTCGGTTTACGAATTCGGATACAAACCGATTCCGGATGAAAATGTTGAAAGACGGCTTGAAGTATTTTCCCGGATAACGCTTCGATCAGGAAGCATTTGGATTTTGTTACGACTTCGGCGACGATGTGATAAAGTTCTTCGTAGTTGATCGTGTCTTTCAAGTGATCCGTTCGCATAGGCGTGGTCATATCGAATTCTAATTCGAGATCGACCTCAAATTTGCCACCGAGTATTTTTTCCTGCTCGGCGACGCCATGATAACCATAAAACACCATATTTCTTAACGTCACTTTATCCACTGAAAGACTTTCAATTAAACCGGAGGTGAATTTACCGAACATGCCATAGATTGTCAAGATTCGCCGGATAATTAATCGGAGATGATGAAATTGAACAGACAGAATCGCCGGAAAAGTTTTCATGTTTTTTGCCAAAGTCTCCGAAGATTGTCAAGGCGACTGATGGTTCTGACTTCTTTTCATCGGTGACTGTCAAGTTGAGTTCAATGCCGATCCGGCACGGCGATTGTTTAAATCCTACTTGGTTTTTGAAAAAATTATAAAAAGGAGATGAAACCATGACAATGACTAAATGGATACCCAGACAATCCTCACTGAATGTCGAGGATGATTTCGACAGTTTTTTGAAAAATCTTTACCCAACGTACAATGCATCGTTCTGCGCGTTAATGCCGAATGTTGACATCGAAGAATTGGAGAAAGAATTCCACATCGTCGCAGAATTACCGGGCGTGAAAAAGGAAGACGTCCATATTCAGTTAGAGGACAACATTCTTACAGTTACCGGCGAGAAAAAACGCGAGAAGGAAACCGATAAGAAAAACATACACCGTTCGGAAAGATCATTTGGTAACTTTCAAAGAACCTTTCGGCTTCCCGAACAAACCGATCAATCGACGATTCAAGCGGACTTCAAAAACGGAATCCTGAATATCGTAATTCCTAAAAAAGAGGCCGTCCTGCCGAAACAGATCGAAATAAATGTGAAATAACCCGTAAAATCAGGAGATATTATCATGACACTCGTAAAATGCACACCCAGAGGTTCGGTAGTAAATTTTCGGAATGAATTCGATAAGATGTTTGACACATTCTTCAACACTGGTTCGATGGAAACCGGTCTTGCCGCCATCTCGCCCGCGGTTGATATCGAGGAAAACGAGAAGGAATTCGTGCTGACCGCTGAGTTCCCGGGAACGAAAAAAGATGATGTTAAAGTCAACCTGAAAGAGAACATGCTGAGCATCTCCGGCGAGAAGAGCCAGGAGAAGAAGATCGATGAGAAAAATTATCGACTGAACGAACGCGTGTTTGGTAAATTCGAGAGGTCTTTCAGGCTCCCGGATTCCACCGACCAGGAACATATCTCAGCAGAATTCAAACACGGTATTCTCACCGTGACAATTCCCAAGTTGAAAGAATCACTCGCCAAACGAGTCGAAATCAACGTAAAATGAGTTTATCTATAAACCTCAATCAAGAGCCGACGCAAGTCGGCTTTTTGATTTTACAGGCAATTGTCCAATCTCATCGGTAGTTCATGCATGAACTTATGATTCGAACCGGGAAAAGGAAAATCGCCAAGTTCCGCGATTCGTATCCACTTGAAATCTACAGCAGAATTCAATCGAATATCGCCTGAAACAAAGCGGCATAGAAAAACGTCCATTAAAATCTTAAAATGTGTGTAGGCATGTTTGACCGTTTTGAAAAATGAAACCATCTCGACGGTCAATCCGGTTTCCTCGCAGGTTTCACGCAAACAGGCGGCTTCTGTCGCCTCTCCTTTATTCACTTTTCCGCCGGGGAATTCCCATAAACCGCCGAGCAGGCCATCGGATTTCCGCAAAGTGATCAGAACCTTATCCTCACGATAAATCACACCGACGACGACATGATATTCCGGAACTGCCGGCTTGTGCGTTTTCTTTGGGAACCGGTTTGATTTTCCATCAATACAAGCCAGACAATGTTTAGAAACCGGACACTGCCCGCAGTCCGGCTGATTTGGACGACAGATCAATGCGCCGAGTTCCATCATCGATTCATTGAACTTACCGGGTTGACTCGCATCGAAGATTTCCTCCACTGCATCTTGAAATATCTTCTTTTTCCCCGCGTCGTTCACCGGTTGAGTCAACTCAAACAAACGGGACAAAACGCGCTTCACATTTCCATCGATCACCGGAACCGGAAATTGATAGGCAATGCTTGTTACCGCGGCAGCGATATAATCTCCGACACCCGGCAATTTCCGAAATGCATCGTACTCCCGAGGAATTTTACCTTGATACTGTTCGACGACGATTCGTGCGGCACGATGCAGGTTTCTTGCTCGGCTATAATAGCCGAGCCCTTCCCACTGTTTCAGAACAGATTCAACTGATGAAGCGGCAAGTGATGAAATATCGGGAAAACTCTCCAGAAACCGTTCATAGAATGGAATGACGGTATTGACCTGCGTTTGTTGAAGCATTGCCTCGGAAACCCAAATCCGATACGGATCGCGCGTTTTTCTCCACGGAAGATCGCGTTTATTCGCATCGAACCAATCAGTCAATGATTTCTGAAATTCCGGAATTTTCATTACCTGACAATGTGCTGACTGTTTGATAGGTAATCCCGGACGATTCTTTATCTGACGATGGCTCCGTGTCCCGGACGATCGTTGAGGATGATTTTCCCATCAACGACGTTAGTTCCTCTGAAAGGATCGTCGGAAATCAACAGGTTACCGTCCAAGTCGGCGTAATCGATCAGTGAGCAGAGTTGAGCCGCGGCGGAACATCCGACAGACGATTCGATCATGCAACCGATCATTATTTTCATGTTCAAAGATTTGGCAAGCCAGATCATCCTGAGTGCTTCCTGCAGACCGCCGGCTTTCATGATCTTGATATTGATGCCGTCATAGGCTTCTGCGAGTTTGGGAATGTCGGACGCTGTTTTCACGGCTTCGTCGGCGATGATCGGAACTTCGACTCTGTCACGCAACCAGCGGGTCTCTTCCATCATTTTCGCGGGAAGCGGTTGTTCGATAAATTCGACGCCGTTTTTCACAAGCCACTCAATCTTCTTTATCGCGACTTCTTTGTCTGTCCATCCTTCGTTGGCGTCAACGCGGATCGGTTTGTCGGTAACGGAGCGAACAGCCTTGATGAGGTCTTCATCGCCCTCTTTTCCGACTTTAACCTTGAGAATTTTATATGGCGCGGCTTCGAGCGTCTTTTGTTTGACGACTTCGATCGTATCGATGCCGATCGTAAAAGATGTATAGGGCGATTTATTCGGATCGAGTCCCCAGAGCCGATATAATGGAACATTCAGGGCTTTGCCGACCCAATCCATCAACGCGATGTCTACCGCGGCTTTAGCGGCTGTTTGTCCCGGAACTAATTCTTTGATGTCATAGCCGAGTTGAACATATTCGAGAGGATCGGCATTCGTGAAGAGCGGGATCGCTTTTTTAATCGTCGCGACGGTGGATTCCGGCGTTTCATCATAGCGGATATTCGGGCCGGCTTCGCCAACACCTGTGATTCCGTCTTTTTCCAAATAGACGAAAACATTGTCTTTATAATCGCTTGAATTTCGTGAAATTGTCCATGTATGCTTTAGATTGATCCGTTTGACTTCGTAAGTGAGTTTCATGCCTTTCCCCGTCTTGAGTTTTGTATTGCCGAGTGAAATGGACGGCAAGCCTGCAAGAACGCTTGTTCCAACTGCCGCCAATCCAACCGTTTCAAAGAATTCTCTTCGCTTCATCTTCAATTTCTCCCTTTTCAATAAAACTTGTAGAATTTAACCGAATTAAAATAAGAGACAAACCGAAATTTAAAACCGATGCCTTAGCAAAAATTTTCGATTGATTTAGTGCGCTCGCCGGGAATCGAACCCGGATAACCAGCTCCGGAGGCTGGCGCCTTATCCGTTAGACCACGAGCGCAAAAAGCGACTAAATATAAATCATCGGAAGGAATATCCCAAAAAGTGATTCAAAGAATAAAACAAATTTTATCACTAATAAATCCGGTTATTGTGAAAGGAATTTAATTGGATATAATTTCCATGAGTTTTACTCGCGGAAAATAATTCGAAAAACCAGGTCGGGCTTTAACCCAACAACGACGGACCGAGGTCCGGTTATCATTATTTGAATTGAATCCACGACCTAAAGGTTTTTACCATCCGGAACGCAGAACTCCAAACCCGTAACTTTCTATTCCGGCAATCCTTTAATAATCCTCATCCAGTCGGCCGGATCGATCCGGTAACGGCATCCGGCTCCCTGAAAAAAGTGATACTTTTCAATAAGGTGAATAGCAAGCGGCGTCAAAATTAGTTGCCGCCCGGTTTGCGTTTCTGTAATTACAACCTCCCCTTTTTCAAAAACACCGTCGCCGGGAAATGGTGATGGAATCCGCCCCATCGATTCGTAATAGACGGCGATGACACCCGGACGCTGTTCAACCTCGACACCTAATGCTTCTCTGGCTTTTTCGTAAGCAGATTTCAGTAGGGCAACCAGTTCCTTGAGTTCGATCCCCCGCTCTTTTATTGTCCGCTCGTCAGCAGCAATGATCTCTTCCGGTGACCGGTTATCACTGCCAAGAAATCCCTCAGCAGAAAATTTTGATGCGTGAAGGTTTGTCTTCATTACTTCGTTATTTGTCGGATTCGTCATGGTTTGCCTCCGATCAGTTTTAAGCGAATTTATCATAATAAATATTGTCTTTCTGCATTCCGCCGCGTGTCAGAACTTTCAGACAGGAATCGATCATTCCCGGTGAACCACAGAGATAGGCTTCATATTTTGAACAATCGGGGAAATACCTTGCGACGACGTCGGTGATCAGCCCGCGCTCACCTTTCCAATCAGAATCTTCTGGTTCGTTCGACAATGCCGGGATGAATCGAAACCACGGATTTTCCTGCATGAAGCGGTTTAATTCGTCTACATAGAACAGATCGGCTTGCGTTCTTGCGCCGAAGAAAAATGCAACATCCCGCCGGATTTTCCTCTCCTCCATATCACGTAGGATGCTGTGAAACGGCGCCATGCCGCTTCCGCCAGCGATAAAAATCGCCGGTGCGGACGATTCCGACAGATGAAAATCGCCGTACGGACCGGTCAGATTGATCTTTTTTCCGGCCTGAAGATGCTGAAATATCCAAGTCGTGCAGAGGCCATTCGGGACAAGACGAATATTGAGTTCGACATAATTCTTGTCCGATGGCGGCGAAGCGATCGAGTAAGCACGGATCGACGATTCTCGTCCATCGTACATCGGCGACCGCAACTGAATATATTGACCGGATATAAACGCGATCGCCTCCGGATTCACGAGCCGAATGCGCAAACCGACGATATCCGATGTCAGTGGTAATTTCTCCTCCAAAATCCCAGAAAAACGTTTGGCTTTGAGTGTTGATGCTGGAAGTTCGATCTTCAGATCAGATTCGATCCGAACCTGACAGGATAGGTGAACGCGATGAAGCCGATCAGATTCAGAAATAAGCGACCGTTCCGAATCCGTAAAATCGGGCGCACCTTCGGTGATTTTGACACGACAGAAACCGCACCGTCCGTTGCCTCCGCAAGCCGATGGAACGAGAATTCCATTTTTAAATAGGACGGACAAGAGCGATTCACCCGTCGGAGCGAAAAACGTCCGCTCACCATCATTGATCCGAATACTATATTTTTTACTTTCCAAACATCACCTTTATTTTTGTAGAAAATATAGCCAGAAAGCGACAACCGTGCAACGATGAACTGTTGTCTTTAGCGAGATGGTTTATGAAAAATTATTAAGAAGTTTTGCCGTTGTCCATTTCGGAGATGAGCCGGTTAAGCACTGCAATACGGTCCTGATCATTTTCCCAGAGTATCATCTCTTCGTGAACACGCATTTTCAGTTCTTTTTGCCGGCTGAACAGGCGCTGGAATTCGTCCTGCCTTCCCGGCAGATAGATTTCCGATCCGGCGAACAAGATATCGATTTCAGCGATTTCGGTTTCAATAGAGAGAATATCTTCTTCGCGTTTCGCCGCTTTACCTTCGAGCCGCGAGAGTTCTTTGGAAAATTGCCGCCGTTCCTGAGTGTTTGGCTTGACTCGCTTTTCGTTTGTCTTTTCGTCGATGGTGCTGATCTTGGTCGCGGGAATGATATTACGGTCGAGGTGATCGGTTCCTTTTTTGGCGAGAAAATCGCGGTAGTCGCCCTCGAAGAAGGAGAATTCGTCGTGTCTCAGTTCGAGGATTGCCGTTGCGGTTTTCTCGACGAAATGCCTGTCATGGCTGACAAAAATGATGGTGCCGGGAAATTTTACCAACGCCTTCCAAAGCGCTTCGATCGCTTCCAGATCGAGGTGGTTCGTCGGTTCGTCGAGGAGCAGAACGTTGTTCTGTTCAAGCATCAGGCGGGCAAAGATGAGACGCGCGGATTCGCCACCGCTAAGTGTTTCACTGCGTTTATAAACGTCGTCACCACTGAAGAGTGCTTTTCCAAGGATGCCGCGGATGTTGCTGACAAATTCCGTCGGGGCAAAACCGTAAAGCCATTCATACGGATTCGTACCGGATGGAATGAGTTCTTTATGATTCTGCGCAAAATAGCCGATCGAAACTTCGTGTCCCCATTCGACGCGCCCCGAATCGTGTTTTAGATGACCGCCGAGAATTTTGATAAGTGTCGATTTGCCGACGCCGTTTGGACCGATAACGGCGATGCGGTCACGGCGGCTGAGATAGAACGACACGTCTTTCAGAACGTGATTATCGTCAAAACTTTTATTCAAATCGGACACGACGAGGGCCTGTTTGCCCGACGGGCGTTTCTGCACGAACTGAAAGACCGGCGAGATGCGCGACGAACGGACGATAACGACATCTTCCATGCGGTCTAATTGCTTCTTCCGGCTGATCGCCTGACGCGCCTTTGTTGCCTTCGCGCGGAAATGCTCGTAGAACGCCTGCAACTCTTCCTGTTTCTTTTCCTGCCGGGTGATTTCCTGTTCGCGCTGGTGGATTTCCAGTTCCTTTGCTTCGGTGAACTGAACGTAATTGCCTTTGTACATCTTGATCGATTCGTAATCGATGTCCAGTATGTGCGTCGAAATCTGATTTAGAAAGTGATAATCGTGCGAGACGACGACGACGACACCGGGATATTCGACCAGGTAATCGCCGAGCCATGCGATGGAAACGATGTCTAGGTGATTGTTCGGTTCGTCGAACAGCAGAACGTCCGGCTTACCGAAAAGACATTGCGCTAGTAAAACGCGCAGTTTATAACCGCCGGAAAGTGTGGACATCGTTTCAGTGATCTGTGAATTTTCGATGCCGAGTCCATTCAATAGCCTCGCCGCCTGCGCTTCTGCTTCATATCCGCCGAGATCGGAGATCGACATTTCGAGTTCGGCAAGCCGCGAACCCTCTTTTTCGTTCAGCGTTTTCTGACGGATCAGCCGTTCCTTCTCCTTCAGCGCACTCCAGAGTCGTGGACTGCCCATTAAAACGACGTCCAGAATCCTGTCGTTTTCGAATTCAAAATGGTTCTGCTTTAAGAAACCGAGTCTTAATGATGACGGCGTGCGCGCTTCACCGGCTGTCGGCGTCAATTCGCCAATCAGAATTTTCAGGAATGTGCTTTTGCCGGATCCGTTTGCGCCGACGACTCCGTAGCGGTTTCCCATTGCCAGATTGAACGTGACATCGGAGAAGAGTCGTCTCTCACCAAAGGTCATTCCCAACTGACTGATCTGGATCATGCCATCACCCTTTCCGGTAGAATCGGACAGACAATTATATAAAAAGGATTATGTGCAAGATGGATTAAAACTCGCGACCTCACATCGTTGGAAGACATAAGACAGGATGGCAATTGGCAATATCGGATCGACCCGATCCGACCAGTGCGGAGATTAGAGACCGGTTTCTCTCGTGAAATTTGTCCGGTGCAGACGTTTGATCGATTTCGCCTTGCGCATTCTTTTTTCGACGCTGGGTTTCTCGTAGTTGAGATTCTTCTTGATGTCGTTCAGAATGCCCGCTTTTTCGTACTTTTTCTTAAAGCGGCGAAGGGCTCTTTCAAACGGTTCATTTTTGTACACGGTAACTTCTAACATGTTTTCTTTCTATTTTAACCTAAGTATGACTTCAAATTTTTACTACGTGATTTGTGACTAAGACGGCGAATCGCGTTTTCCTTGATCTGACGAACGCGCTCTCTAGTGAGGTTGAATTCCTCGCCGATCTCGTTGAGTGTCAATGCATATTCGCGATCGATCCCGAAATACATTTTGATGACGTCGCGTTCACGTTTTTTTAGAGTATTCAACGCGGCGCGGATTTCCTGTTTCAGTGATTCGTCCATCAGGATATGATAAGGCGGCGCTTGAACATCGTCCTCGATGACGTCGATCAGTGCGTTGGATTCGCCATCGCGGAAAGGATCGTTCAGCGACTGATGTTTGCGGGAAATCCGAATAGCATCCGAAACCTCTTCGGACTGCATTTCGAGTCCGGCGGCGATTTCATCCTGAAGCGGCGCACGCTCGTATTGCTGTTCAAGGATTTCGGCTTCTTTCGTGATCTTGCTGATCGTACCGACACGGTTGAGCGGCAGACGGACGATGCGAGAATGCTCGGCTAATGCCTGTAAAATGGATTGACGAATCCACCAAACGGCATATGAGATGAATTTGAAACCGCGCGTTTCGTCGAAACGTTCGGCGGCTTTAATCAATCCAAGATTCCCCTCGTTGATCAAATCCGTCAACGGAAGTCCCTGTCCCTGATAATCTTTAGCGACACTGACAACAAACCGAAGATTACATTCGGTCAGGATTTTCAGCGCTTCGCGGTCGCCTTTCCGAAGTCGCTGGGCTAATTCGATCTCTCTTTCAGGAGTCAGCGGTGAAAACTTACCGATCTCTTCCAGATACTTACTCAATGCCCTGTTTGAATCACCGCTAATCTTCTTCTCTTTCTTCGCCATTTACAAAAACCTCGTTCCTTTCTGAAAACCGCTAAAAATACCGTAATTTTTTTTCCCAGACAACATCTATTTCTATTAAAACAATATTTATTATGTGACATTTTCCACAGTTTGTTAAAGTTTCTATGTCAGACCGTTACATCTTCCAATCGTTACTTGCTATATAAAATCCAGAGCAACTTAATCGGAAATTTTTTATATTATCCTAACCAGAATGGAGGAACCTGATGAATTTGACACCTGAAATGAAAACAACAGTCGGAGATCTGATGAATTTTCTCGACGAATCGCCAACCGGCGCATTTGCCGTGGCATCGATCCGTAAAATACTCATTTCGAATGGTTTTACTGAACTGTCTGAACAAAGCCAGTGGAAACTGATGCCGGGCAACCGATTTTTCGTACAACGAGGCGATGCGGGGTTATGCGTTGGAATCATCGGAAAATTACGTGCCGACCGAACTGGTTTTCGGATGATCGGCGCGCATACGGATTCTCCGGGATTCCGCGTGAAAGCAGATGATGTTTATGAAAAAGCCGGATACGTCCAACTCGGCGTTGAGATTTACGGCGGTCCGTTATTGGCGTCGTGGACTGACCGCGATCTTTCGCTCGCGGGAAAAATCCTCCTGAAGAAAAACGGCAAGTTGAAATCGCATCTCTGGAAAAGTGACAAAGCGTTGCTACGCATTCCGCAAGTCGCTCTTCATATGAATCGCACCGTGAACGACGAAGGATTAAAATTGGATAAACAGAATCATCTTCCGCCGATTCTCGCACTCTCCGATGAAAAACCTTTCACAATGCGCCGTTTACAGGAATATATCGCATCGCAAATCGGTGTCGCAGTTAAAGAAATTGCCGGACTCGAACTGGAAATTTTCGACACGCAAAAAGCGGCATTTCTTGGATTGGATGATGATCTGTTCGTTTCGGGGAGAATCGACAACCTCGCCATGTGTCATACCGCGATTTCGGCGATCGCGTCACTACCGGCGCATCCAGAATCGACCATTCTCGTTTCTCTGTTCGATGCCGAAGAAGTCGGTTCGACGACGATGAACGGCGGCGCCTCATCCTTTCTCGATAATTGCGCCGAACGAATCGCGATTTCCGGCGGGTTGAACCGGGAAGAGTATCTCATCGCCCTTTCAAAGTCCATTCTCATTTCTGCGGACGCCGCTCATGCGGTTCATCCGAATTACACCGACCTATACGAACCGCATCATCAAAACGCGCTGAACCGAGGCCCGGTCATCAAGATCAACGCATTGAAAAAATACGCGACGACAACAGATTCGTCATTCTGGTTTGAAGAATGTTGCCGAAAAGCGGGCGTTCCTTTTCAAAAATATATCCACCGAACCGATAAAGTTTGCGGCTCGACGATTGGACCGATCGCTTCGACAAATCTCGGCGTTCAGGCGGTCGATGTCGGCAATGCAATCCTATCGATGCATTCCATTCGCGAAACCGCCGGCGCCTGCGATCCGTGGTACATGACTCAGGCAATGAAGGCTGCAATGATATAATTTCCGGGTTCTTTTTTAAGTGTAATCTATCCTCACACTTCCGGATAAGAAGCATCGTGAAGGAAGATCAACAGATGCTTTTCCCTGTCGATAGTCAACGTTTTCATTCTGAAAATCGCCGGGAATGTTTCGCCGTTTTTCCGTATGGCAAGTGCTTCAATGTTTATCGTTTGTTTTGGTTTGATTCCGTTTACGGCGGTTAATATTTTCCCCGAAACGTCCGACGGTACAAAATCTGTTAGTCTCCTATCACCGATTTCTTCTCTCGAATAACCGAGCAACCGGCAGGCAACGCCGTTCCAGTTGACCACTTTTCCATCGCCCACGAAAAGCAGAACGGCTTCCGGCAACGCCTCGATGAGTTTTCGGTTCCGTTGTTCGCTTTGTCGCAAAGCGTGTTCGCCTCTTTTATGTTGGGTAATATCTGTCGCTGTAAAGATGATCCCGGACAAGCTCTTTAACGATTTTACCGATGCCGAACTGAGCAGGATGTCGATGATTTCCCCATCTTTCCGGCGAAACTGTGTCTCGAAACTATCCGCGCCGATGGTTTCAATCCGCTTATAATGATGTTTACCGACGCGAATGAATTCTTCGTTGGTCTCATACAGAATTCGAGTTGAATTGCCGATCAGTTCTTCCCGCCGATAGCCGACCATTTCACAAAATTTCTGATTCACAAATTTCAGAATCCTGTTCACAACCATTCCGATTCCGATCGGAGCCGCAACGAGAACGCTCTCGAGAAGTTCTTCCCGCTCTTTCAAGGCTTCCTCAGATTTTTTCTGTTTGGTAACATCATCGTAAACAACAACGATTTCACGAGACGGAAGCCGATAAACATAATTTTCTACCCAATGAAAAACATGTCCTTCCATATACACCGAGATCGGATACGTTTCGGGTTTTCCGGTTTTCCAGACGCGCCGGAAAACATCGAAAAGCCCGAAATTCCTAATTCCGGAAAACACCTCTTCGACGTGCTTTCCGATGATCTCATCCTTTTTTACCTGATCGATCTTTTCGCCGGAACGGTTGATATCCCGGATGATAAAATCGTTGCCGTCGTCAATCGCTTCGTAAACAGTGACACCGCTGGTAATACAATTAAACAGATCACCATAACGGCCGATATTTCCCGATGAAGAATCATTTTTTTGCATCACTTTCCCCCTCCGGTTCCGAAAAATTCTTCTATCCAACTGGCTATCCGGGCACGGTTGCCATCATTTGGTCTTTGGAACATTTTCATGCCAATGCAATAATAGGGCAAATTCACCTTAAAGTCAAGCATTGAAAATGAACAGGCGAATCCGAAAATCGGTTCGCCTGTCGAGATTGCAAAATATTCGGCCTAAATTCCGTCTGCCGGAACTAAACGGATGTCTGTAACCACATCCGAATTTTACCGGCTACTTTTTCCGGTGTGAATCCAAACTGTTCCGCCAGAATTTTTGCAGGAGCGGAAGCGCCGAACCTGTCGATGCCAACCGTCAAAAGTGGCTGTCTGAATAGATCGCCCCATCCAAATGACGAGGCTGCTTCGATGACCGCGACGGGTGCATTCGGTGGAATCACCGAATCCCGGTATTCGTCCGGCTGTTGCTTGAATTGAGACATCGAAGGCATTGAAACGAGGCGAATCAACAGTCCGTCTTTTTCCAGTAATTCCTTGGCTTGCTGAGCAATCTGAACTTCCGATCCGGTCGCCACAATTGTCACATCGGGACAATCGCCGCCTTCTTTCGATAAAATGTACGCGCCTTTCTGGATCAACAGCGGATCGAACGATTCTTCGCGGCGAACCGGCGTCACTTTTTGACGCGTGAGAATGAGCGCAGTCGGCCCGGACTGTTTCTTTAGAGCGGACGACCATGCCATGGCGATTTCCGTTCCGTCTGCCGGACGAATGACCGTCAGGTTCGGAATCGAGCGAAGCGCCGGAAGTTGCTCGGTTGGTTGATGCGTCGGCCCGTCCTCACCGATTAAAATTGTATCGTGTGTAAAAACATAGACGACATGTCTGCCCATCATCGCGGCCAGACGAATCGCAGGTTTCATGTAATCCGAAAACACGAGAAATGTCGCGCCAAAAGGAATAAGTCCGCCTTCAAGCGACATTCCGGTTAAAATCGCTCCCATCGCATGTTCGCGAATCCCGAAATGAAAATTTCGACCGCCGAATCTTCCTTTTTGAATGTCCGGAAAGGCTTTCAAATATGTGCTGGTTGATGGCGCCAGATCGGCGGAACCGCCACAAAATCCGGGGAATTTTTCGGCGATTTTCTGCATGACATTCCCGGAAAGCGAACGCGTCGCGGCGGCTTCGTTTGCCACCAGCGCTATCAGTTCTTTCTCGAATTCTTCCGTCACAACGATCTTGTCACGATTTTCCCATTCTTTTGCCAATTCGGGGAAAGAAGCCTGCCATGCGTCGAACTTTTTCTGCCAACCGTCATAATCTGCTTTTAATTCACGATTTCGTTCGGTAAAAACGGCTTTCACTTCATCGGGGACTAAAAATTCGGCATCTTCCGAGAAACCTAAATTCTTCTTCGTCGCGCGTAGTTCGTCAACGCCCATCGCCGCACCATGAACTTCCGAAGTATCCTGTTTGTTCGGGCTACCAAAACCAATGTGTGTATGAGCGATGATCAGCGTCGGCCGTTCTTTCTCGGCGATACCTTTGGCTAATGCTTCGGCAATCGACTGTTGATCGTGTCCGTCGGTAAAAAGGACGTTCCAGCCATAAGCCTCAAAGCGTTTCCCAACATTTTCTGTAAAAGCGATATCCGTTTTTCCTTCGATAGTAATTTTATTATCGTCGTACAAATAAACGATGTTTTCAAGTCCGAGATGCGCAGCAAATGAAGCGGCTTCGGCGGAAACGCCTTCCATTAAATCGCCGTCGCTCACGATCCCAAAAATCCGATGGGTTCCAAAAAGTTCAAAGCCTTCCCGGTTGAATCGTTCAGCATTCATTTTTGCCGCGATCGCCATTCCGACGCCAGTCGAAAATCCCTGCCCGAGCGGGCCGGTTGTCGTCTCAACGCCAGGCAGGCAGCCATATTCGGGATGCCCCGGTGTCTTCGAATTCCACTGACGAAAATTCTTCAGATCGTCGATGCTGACCGGATAACCGGAAAGATGAAGTAAAGAATACAGCAGCATTGAACCATGTCCGGGCGATAAAATGAATCGATCCCGTCCAGCCCATTTCGGATCGCTGGGATTGAATTTTAAAAACCGATTCCAAAGGATAAAAGCACAATCCGCCATTCCCATCGGCATTCCGGGATGACCGCAACCGGCTTTCTGAACACCGTCGGCGGCGAGCAGGCGAATCGTATTCGCCGCTAATTTTCCAAGGTCGTGAGATTTGTTTTGTATCATCAAGATTTACTCCTTTATCTTAAAATTCAGCGGATTTATTCATTCGGAAAATTAGCGAGAATCAGTCCAAACGGTTTTCCCAGTAGATTCAACGTTTCAAAAACCGTCCGTTCGAGCGCGATCTTCTCACGGTTTCTTTCCTCCGCCTCAAATTCCTTTTCACCGTGAATGTAAATGCGCGATTGCCCATCTGCCTTTTCCGCGTCTTTCAGCATGCGGATATAATGCGTCATGTTCTCACGCACTTCGTCAGAACCGACGAAGGCTTCGGGATTGATCACACCCAGAAAATGCGTCACGCCAGCCGGTTTTCCTTTCTGCCCATAAACTTCCGTTCCGACCAAGCCAGACGAAAGAACCGAACAGAAAATATCAACCGCAGCGCTCAGGCCGTAGCCTTTATGTCCGCCCGTCAATTCCTTACCTCCGCCGAGCGGCAACAATCCGCCGCCGCGCCGATTGATCAGATTATCCAAAATATATGAAGCGTTTCTCGACGGTTCGCCGACCTCATCGCAAGCCCAGCAATCGGGGATTTTTGCTTCTTTGCGGGCGTAAACTTCAATTTTCCCACGTGGAACCGTTGATGTTGCCATATCGAGTAAAAACGGCCATTCGTCTTTTGCAGGAATACCGATTGAAATCGGATTTGTGCCGATAACAACCTCTTTTCCAAACGTCGGAACAACAAGCGGCGCCGTATTTGTCAGCGAGATACCGATCAGATTTTCCTTCAGCGCCATCAATGTATAATATCCCGCAATGCCATAATGATTGGAGTTGCGGATTGACGCAAAGCAGATGAAACTTCGCTTGGCTTTTTCGATGCACTTCGTCATCGCATCGAAAGCGATCGGTTGTCCCATTCCGCCATCGCCGTCAATCACCAGCGAAACCGGTGTTTCTTTGACGATTTTAACGTTCGGATTCGACCGAATCGTGCCGTCTTTGAGGCCATCGATATATCGTTTCAGCCGTGCGACGCCGTGCGAATTGATCCCACGCCGATCGGCACAGACCAGAACATCAGCAGTGATTTCCGCCTGCCGTTTTTCCAGACCGTTCTGTCGAAGGACTTTAACGACGAAATCTTGAAGTTCAGGTGTCTTGACTATTTTCGTTTCATTCATTTACTGACCTTAGAAATTCCTTTTACCTAAACACGTGGCCGAAAACCTTCGCCGACCACTTCATGAACATTGGCGATGATCACGAATGCCTTCGGATCGATGCGCTTGATGATTTGTCGCAGAGTGGCGACCTCTTTGCGCGTGACGACCGCGAACAGAATATTCCGCTCTTTTCGCGTCCAGAATCCCGAGCCTTGAATCATCGTCCCACCGCGGCTCATATCCTGCGTGATCGCTTCGATGATTTCATCCTGCTTTTCGCTGATAATATAAAAACTCCGCGCATAGTCAAATCCATCGAGAACCAGATCGACAATTTTAATCGAGAAATAGAGACTTATGAAACCGTAAAGCGCGAGATTGACGTTGCGAAATGCGAATCCGGCAAAAGTGATGACGAAAAAATCGACGATCATGATGCCGACACCAACGGAAATGTTCGAGTATTTATTGATGATTTGTCCGAGGATATCCGAGCCGCCGGTTGTTCCTTTGAAGCGAAAGACAATTCCGAGACCAAGTCCTAAAACAACTCCACCGAAAATCGAACTCAGTAAAGGTTCCGTCGTCAATGCCGGTAAATGGAACACTTTATCGCAGATATCCGTGATGATCGAAACGAGTACAAAAGAAAATAACGTTCTCGGGCCGAATTGTTTTCCCAGAATTTTCAAGCCTAAAAGAAACAGCGGAATATTAAAGACCAACATGATGGTGCCAACCGGTAATTTGAATAGATGGTACATCACGATGGCCAGACCGCTGACGCCGCCCGGTGCGATCTTATTCGGAATAAGGAACAGAACCAATCCGAGCGCCATGACAGTAGAGCCGAACGCCAGTCCGAAATATTCAAAAATGATAGATTTTATTTTTTGTCGAAACGCCATGCGTTTGCCTTTCAATAAAAGAACAATTCAATTATAAAATGACCCAATAAACTAATATCAATTCTGGATTTTTATTAGTTTTTTTTCCGAGAAAAGAAAGCACCGAAATTAACTCTTTAATCTATCCTTATAAGACTTATAATCTGGAAGAATCCGCTCGTACTGCCCGTTCATCAGCGACGAAGAAATTATATAGTCTGCGGTCGCGCGGTTGCAGGCAACGGGAACATTCCATACGACTGCCATACGAAGGAGCGCGCGAATATCCGGATCGTGCGGTTGCGCTGACAGCGGATCCCAGAAAAATATCAGAAAGTCGATCTCACCTTCGGAGATCAAAGCGCCGATCTGCATGTCTCCACCAAGCGGACCGCTTTGCAGACGACGGATCGATAAACCGAGTTTTTTCTCGAGAATCTCACCGGTCGTCCCGGTTGCGAACAGATCGTGTGCTTTTAATACGCCCGCATTAAATTTTGCCCATTCCAGCAGATCGCGTTTCTTGTTGTCATGCGCGACCAAAGCGATTTTCTTGCGATAATTTATTTCCGGATTATCTTCATGTTTCATTTTTCGATCCTTTCGTTAATTTCCCCGACTGTCGATTCCCCAGTTCATTTTCGTGCGTAAAGTCTGAAAGAACGAATCTTCCTCAAACCGAACGATTCGCAGGTTAAAGTCAGCTTTTCCGACCTTCACTTCCCGCATCCCGCGCAAATGAAGTCGCTTTTGACCGTCGATGACGAGTGAAACGTCGCCCGGCAGTTCATGGCAATCGATTCGCACGATTTGGTCAGCCGACAAAACGACCGGTCGGGCGGAAAGACTGTGCGGACAAATCGGCGTGATGACAATGACATTCAATTTTGGTGAGAGAATCGGGCCACCCGCCGAGAGTGAATAAGCCGTCGAGCCGGTCGGCGTTGAAACGATCAAACCGTCTGCGCGATAAGTGTTTAAATAATCGTCGTCTACGTAGGTCCGGATTTTTATCATCGTCGAGACAGCGCCTTTATCGATGACGAAATCGTTGAATGCGAAATATTCCGTCGAACCGGACGAACCGATTAATTTCCCGGACAAAACGCTTCGTTCTTCGATCTGATATTCGCCACGGAAAAATGCGCTAAGCCGATCGCGGAAATTCTCGACCGATACAGCCGCTAAAAATCCCAATCCGCCAAGATGAATACCAAGAACCGGTTTTCCGGTCTTCGCCATGAGTCGCGATGCGCCGAGAAAAGTTCCATCGCCGCCAATGCTGAACATGGCATCGATATGTTTCGCCAAATCAGATACGGGGTAGATTTCAGAATCGATCAGCATCTCATGAATCCACGACGGTGAATCGGCGGCAATCGCAATTTTCTGTTCCTGTGATTTCAGAAAATCGATCAGCAGTTGGACCGTATCGCGATTCTGTAAAATATCCGGATGAAATTGAAGTCCGATTTTCATTTCATTCACTCCTTCATATCTTTTTCAACCGGTTTTCCATTCACATCCTTCGATAGCATTTTGACTCGTTTTTCAAGTGCCTGAAGGTGGGTCTGGCATTCTTCGGACAACTTCATGCCTTCCTCGAATAACTGAATCGATTGCTCCAGATCTTTTTCGCCAGATTCCAGTGAAGTTAGAATCTCCTCAATCTTACGGAGCGAAGTTTCCAGCGAAAACGTTTTCTTTGTCATAACTGCCTCTATCTTATCGAATTTTAAACATTTTTATCTTCGACCTGCGCATCGAACGCGCCGTCCGATACTTCAATCCGGATCACATCGCCACCCGTCACATTATTCACGGATTTGATAATTTTTTTCTCCGGAAGATGATAGACGATCGAGAATCCACGGTTCAAAACAGATTTTGGATTCAACGCTTTTAATGTCTGCGTGCAATTTTCAAGGTCGGAACGACGGTTCTGTATAATTTGCCGAATGAGTAAAGACATTCGCATTTCTATCTGATCGACTTTCTGGATGCGCTGACGAATCAATCCGATCGGACGATTTGAGTTTAGCCTCTTTTGCACCGATTCCATTCTCTGAAGAACGGTCTGGTACTTTCTCAGAACGGCTCGCGAAGCGAATTGTTCGAATTGGTCAATCCAAGACTGAATTTCCGACAGTTCCGGAATAGTCAGTTCGATGGCGGCAGACGGCGTAGGCGCACGTAGATCGGCAGTAAAATCCGAGAGTGTGTAATCGACTTCATGACCGACAGCGCTGACAATCGGCAATCGCGAATTAGCGACGGCAACGACCAGTTTTTCCTCGTTGAATGCCCACAGATCTTCAATGGAGCCACCGCCACGTCCGATAATGATAAAATCGACGTTATTCATCGCGTTGAATGTCCAAATCCCGGCAACGATCGAATCGGCGGCATCTTCACCCTGCACCAACGCCGGATAAATCACGATCTCCACTGCCGGATTCCTACGACGGCTGATTTGCAATATATCCTGAATTGCAGCGCCAGTCGGACTGGTGACGATACCGACGCGTGTGGGAAACCGGGGAATCGCTCTTTTGCGGGATTCGTCGAAATAACCGGTTTTGCTGAGTTTTTCTTTCAACGCTTCAAAAGCGACGTACAAATTCCCAAATCCGCCTGTCCGAATTTCCCGGATATTGATCTGGTATTTTGATTGCGCGCCGTAAGTCGTGACATCGCCGCGAACGATCAGTCGCATTCCATTCGCGATCTGAAACCGGATGGACGATGTGTTGCTTTTCCAGACGACACAATCAATGAGCGCTAATGTATCTTTTAGAGAGAAATAAATATGCCCCGCGCGGCTTTGTATGAAGTTGGAAACTTCCCCTTCTATCCAAACCGATGGAATATATTCTTCGACAATTCGCCGGATCTCTTTACTGATCTCGGAAACACTAAAGATTCTTTCGTCCATAAAAAAAGAGCGGTGACGATGTACTATCGCCACCACTCTCTCCATAAGATCATCGACTATCTAAGTTTCTTTTTGTGCCTATCTCTTCTGAGACGTTTTTTACGCTTATGTGTAGCGATCTTTCTCTTTTTTCTTTTTTTACCACAGGGCATACAGAAATACTCCTTTTATTCCGGTTTATTCTTTTCCAATATCGTTCACACCAACCACGATGCCTTTCTTCAGCAATTTGGATGGCTTAAAAAACGGTACAACCCGTTCAGGAAGATGAATTTCCTCGCCGGTACCGGGATTACGTGCTTTTTTCGGTTTTCTCTTCTTCAGGATAAAACTTCCCAGTCCGCGAATTTCAACTCGGTCTCCCCGCTGCATGGCATCCACGAGTGTCGCGATGAAGCCTTCGACGACGGCTTCTGTCTCGGCTTTTGAAACGCCAGTTTTGTTTGAAATGATGTTGACAAAATCTGCTTTTGTCATGATAGGGTCTCCTTTACTTCCAAAGATACTCGATTGCCGGCGTCTGAGTGGTCATCGATGCCACCTCTTCGACGTCGGAAAACAACAGATCGAGCAACGATTTTTTCTTCTTTTTTGAAATAACTGTTTCAGGTTTTTGCGTCATCCCGGCCAGTCTGCCAGCCAACGCGATGGCGTCTTCCAAGGTACCTAAAGTGTCAATCAGACCTAACTGAACTGCCTGAGAACCTGTAAAGATACGTCCATCTGCAATTTTTACCAAGTCATTTTTTGGCAAATGTCTCTCATTGACAACGACATCCACAAATTGAGATTGCAAATCATCCACCACATTTTTCAGGTAAGCACGATCAGATTCTTTTAATTCTTTAAAAGGCGATCCGACGTCTTTATACTCGCCGCTTTTCACGACTTTCATCTCGACGCCGACTTTCTTCAATAGATTCACGACGACAGGAAAATCGATAATCACGCCGATGCTTCCAGTTATGCTCCCGGGATTGGCGACGATTTTATTCGCGCCTAAGGCGACGAGATAAGCGCCCGAAGCGCCGGCGCTTCCGATGGAAGCGACCACCGATTTTCCGGAATTTCGAACCCGCTTAACAGCCGAGTATATTTCCTGTGATGCGGCGA